>ERZ772861.71-NODE-71-length-118653-cov-22.631764_pt1 | contig 118653 bp, 82 predicted proteins | sample MGYA00512135_ERZ772861 | MGnify/ENA primary metagenome ERZ772861 (study PRJEB29015, sample SAMEA2737700) | human gut metagenome | biome: human gut; feature: human-associated habitat; material: faeces | place: China | collected 2012 ...
TGGCGTGGGAATATCTTGTAGACGTTATCGGGCTTGATCCCAATGACTTGTACGTGACCGTATTTGAAGGCTCGAAGGAGGAAAACCTCGAGCGCGACGACGAGGCTGCCGGGTACTGGGCGAAGCACGTGCCGGCCGTGCCCTTCATCTTACCCAAACAGAAGGCGAAACCTGTCTCGAACAGTCCCGCCACAATCAATATGAGCCAATTCATTTTGCTTGCTTTTATTCTACGTTATTACTGTAAACGGCGGCAAAGGTAAAGCCTTCCGCCGACAAAACGTTTTACATTTGATAAAAAGCGATTTGGCCGTCCGTTCCTTTTTAATAAATTTGCAGACAAAACCCAACAAGCATGGAAATAGAGCAAATATTGGCGCGCACCTACCCCTTACCGCCCGCCTCACTTGGGCGGCTCACTGCGCTCATGGACGAGATTTCGCTGCCAAAGGGACACATAGTGCTGCGTATGGGCAGGGTGGAAAAGGACATATACTTCATCAAGCGCGGCATTGTGCGCGCCTACACGACGGCGGACGGCGACGACATAACATTCTGGTTCGGCAAGGAGGGCGACACCCTCGCCTCGATGAACGGCTACGTCAACAACCGGCCGGGCTACGAGACGGTGGAGCCTATGGAGCCTTCGGTGCTCTACAGGCTACGCCGTGACGACCTGCAACGCCTCTTCCTCGACGACATCCACATAGCCAACTGGGGCCGCCGCTACGCCGAGACGGAGCTGATAGCCACCGAGCGCCGCCTTATCTCGTTCCTGCTCACCGACGCGTCGGAGCGCTACAGCCGCCTCCTGGCCGACAATCCCGAATACCTGCAACGCCTGCCGTTAGGCAGCATAGCCTCGTATCTCGGCATAACGCAGGTCAGCCTGAGCCGCATTAGGGCAAAAGTGAAATAGCCGGAGGCCACAGAACCGGCCTCTATTTACGTCCGTCATTCGGTACGCCCATGACACACGGCGGAGCAGCCGTTAACCAGCCGTTCTACAAAAGGTGGCCTTTCGCCGTGTGAAAGGCCACCTTTTAGCTTGTAAAAGACGGTCTATTGAAGCGCAAAAGACCGTCTTTTACAATGTTACGAATAAGGCATTGATTATCAATGTGTTACGAAGCGTATTATAAGTAGTCTTAACATAGAACATACTCGCTCACGAAAAAGCATTCTGACAACAGGCTATGCCCGGCATAACACAGTCAGGCATAAAACTTATCGGACAAAAAAAGATAGCAAGGTTTGGCACTTTTCCAGACATTAATCATTGCGGTACGGCAATTTATTTGTATATTTGCAAACTGACGGGAGTTTGTCCCGCCAACTACATATTGCCAAAAAGAAGAAGCGTTATGCTTATCTTGTGAATTGGAAACCTAGGAAATTTCGCAATTACGCACAAGGAAGGCATAGTGGTTCTCACGTATAGCGTGAGCTGCTATCTATATCCGTGCGTAAGGTTTTCCTAGGACCTCCAATTCAGGACGTAGCATCGCAGCCTACGCTTTTTTCATGTTAAATCTTAATCAGGCTTTTCGGGAGCTGCAAGCCACGGAGGACAAGACTATGGCAACACCTCGTTTATGGAAAGTTACGTGCAAACGGAACGCATCAAAAGTGCCCGCAGGACTGACGGTTGAAATCGTAAAAAGCGGTACCAACGCACCGCCCTCACCAAAGGAAATCAGCGCAGCCATCATGCAGAAGTATGACATAAACATCTCGGAGACGTATTGCGGCCGCAGTTATTTCGAGGCCGAGGAAGTGAAATAACTATAACTTAAAGCTATGAAATACGAAAACATCACAATGATTGGCGATAACGACAAGGTGCGTTACCTGCTAAAGAAAGAGGGGAGCAAGCCTTTGGTGGTAATCGGGGTCAACCCCAGTACGGCCAATGATAACCGCCCTGACGCAACAATGACGCGCGTCTTGGGAATAGCGGAACGCAACGGATACGATAGCTTCATCATGCTTAATCTTTATCCGCAGCGCTGCGTCAAACCTTCAAGCCTTAGCCATGAATTTGACCCTGCCATACACGAAGAGAACCTACGGCAAATCAAGGATGCACTTGCTGGCATCGACCATCCCAACATATTGCTCGCCTTTGGCGACAACATAGGGATACGTCCATACCTGAAGAACTGCCTACGCGACATCGTTGCCGTAATAAACGGACGCAATCCTCATTGGCTACAGTTAGGCACGCCAACCCGCAACGGCAACCCGCGCCATCCACTCTTTGGTTGCAACCGAAGCATCGAGGACTTTGACATCGACAGATACCTTAATAAATAATAATGCAATTTACAACAAAAACTAATAATCATAACGATGAAACGAATATTACTTACATTAGCCTGCATCCTGACCTTTTACGGCAGCATACAGGCACAGTTTAGCGGCTCTGGCAGCGGAACAGAGGCAGACCCTTACCGCATATTCAATGCCGAGCAGCTTAATCAAGTACGCAACTTTAAAGGTAGTGGTGTGTATTTCTCGCTCGAAGCCGACATTGACATGACCGACTGGATAGCCGAAAACAACCCAAGTCAAGGTTGGTTGCCAATTTCAAATTTTAATGGAGTATTTAGAGGTAATGGGCACAAAATCACAAATTTAACGATAAACCGTCCAGAAACGGATTATATTGGACTCTTTGGTAATCACTTTAGTGGCAGTATCTATGATGTTTATATTTTAAATGCCAATTATGTCGGGAATGAATATGTTGGAGGTCTTATTGCATATGGTGGTGTAGTTAATGGATGTATTTTTCAAGGAAAAATCAAAGGGAATGGTAACTATAGCGGCGGAATTTGCGCTTGCGGTAGCACTATTTCAAATTGTTATTCTCTCATAGAAATAGAGGGAAATGATTATTGCGGAGGAATTGTTGGTTATATTAGCGGAGGAAGAGGAACACTTAGTGAAAATTATTGTCATGCAATTTCCATAAAAGGGAATTCATATGTAGGTGGAATTTCCGGATATGCCAATAAAGATACAGAGATAAGAAATTCTTATGTTACAGGAAATATAATAGGTAATAATTTTATTGGTGGTATCACAGGTCATAATTATGAGTTATATCGTTCTTATAGTAGCTGCGACAAAATTATTGGCATAAACGAAGTTTGTGGTATTGCACGTGGTGGTAATATCAATGATTACAATGTTGCCATTAATAAAATGATTTCCGCAAACTCAAATCTTTATAGAACTGGCACTACTCGTCCAGGAAGCAGAAGTTGGAATCAAACAAAGATGTTTCTTAACAATGAGGAACAACCCATGCCTGACGACAGCAATGAAAATGGAATAAATACGGGCCTTTCCGCCCTGAAACTTAAGGCTACATATCAAGGTATGAGCTGGGACTTTGACAACATTTGGGAGATACAAGAAACGGAGACATTTCCGTATCTGAAGACACAGACAGCACCGCCTTACTTCACACAGACGCTGAAAGCAGGAGACACACATCTTGAAGGCAGCTGCGTCGAGGCAGGAACAATAATCGTCAGAGTGGGCGACAGGACGTTCTCCACGCAGTCAACAGGCAACACATGGAGCATAGACGTTGACGAACTAACGGGTGGCGAGTGCGTAATGATTATTGCGCAAGCCGAAGGCAAGATGCCATCTTACGTAATAACTGCAACCGTAGGCTATACCGGTGAAGGTACGGAGGAGAGTCCTTACATCGTATCGACTGCCGATGACCTGCACAACATAACCGAAAGCGGATATTACAAACTGACCAACGACATTGACGTAAGCGGATGGATTGAGGAAAACAATGCCGAAGGAGGCTGGTCGCCGATAGGCGGCATCGGGCCGGCTTTGGCCATAACCCTTGACGGCGACGGCCACACAGTGAGCGGACTTAAATGCTATGCCGGCTACACCAATACCGGGTTATTCGCCAAAATAGCCAAAGACGGTATCGTGAAAAACCTTAAAATAGAGCTTGCTGACGGCAACGTCTATACAGAGAGCAACAGCTTCGGTGCAATAGTAGGCCTCAACAAAGGCACAATCAGCAACTGCGAAGTCATCGGAACAGTCAGCGACGGCCTGAACATAGGCGGCATTGCCGGTGAAAACATGGGCACGATAGAGCGTTGCCACACTGCGGGCAGCATTTCTTCTGCCACAACAAGCGCAAGCGTTGGCGGAATATGTGGCAACGTTTCTACAGGGAACATAACCGACTGTTACAGCGACATGGCCGTCATTACCACAGCAACAAGCTCATACGGCGGCGGAATTGCCGGTAAAAACAACGGAAGTATCACCAAATGTTATGCTGCCGGGAACATTGAAGGCAACTACATTGGCGGCATAGTGGGTTACAACACAGGAGCGGATGCCGCCATCAGCGAATGTTTCGCGTTGAACAGGGAAGTTACGGCCGAAAACGTTGGCACACGTGTACTTGGTGGTTTCTCGTCAAACAGCAAAGCTCCGGGCATGGATAATTATGCAACGGAGAACATGGTGGTGTCTGTTAACGGACGTCCGCAGACCATATACGATGACCCGATGAACGGAACATCCATGACCGAAAGCGCACTTAAAGGCAAGACAGCCTACGAAAGCGCAGGATGGGACTTCACAAACGTGTGGAAGATAGACGAGGGTACATCTTGGCCTTACCAAGAAGCCTTCAATGTGCCTGTCACATCAATATCAGTCAGCGAAACGGAGGCAAACATCGAAACTGGCAAGACTTTGGAACTTATGGTCACTATCGCGCCAGACGACGCCCGTAACAAGACCGTAACGTGGAGCAGCAGTGACGAGACCGTGGCCACGGTCAGCCAAGAGGGCACCGTAACTGCCGTTAAGGCTGGAGAGGCTACGATTACAGCCGCGACAAACGACGGCACGGAACTCACGGCGTCATGTAAAATTACAGTTACACCTAAACTCGCAACATCAATAAAACTCGACAAAGAACGGCTCGAAATGGAAGCCGGAGCGACTGAAACGCTTAAGGCTACCGTTCTTCCTGAAGACGCCGGAGACCGAACAGTAACGTGGAGCAGCAGTGACGAAACCGTGGCCACGGTCAGCCAAGAGGGCACAGTAACTGCCGTTAAGGCTGGAGAGGCTACGATTACGGCCACGACAAACGACGGCACTGGTCTCACGGCATCGTGCATTGTCAAGGTGAACGAAACGTCAGGTATAGGCAATGTTTATGCCGACGGTATTACGGTAGCAGGCGGCAAGGGGTGCATCACCATAAGCGGAACTGCCGATAATATCATGACATCAGTGTACACTGCGAACGGTACGACAGTTTACACTGGTACAGACACGACCATCAGCGTAGGCGCTCCGGGCCTTTACATCGTCAAGACTGACGGAAATACATATAAAGTTATAGTGAAATAACATGAACCAATACCTTTAGGAACTGTGATTAGATGCATCTGAAATAACAATTGCACACTAACCAAAAACCAAGAGGTGGCCTTTTGCATTGTGAAAGGCCACCTTTTAGCTTGTAAAAGGCCGTGTTTTGTAACGCGAAAGGCCGTCTTTTGCAAAGCCGACGGCGGCGGACGGCCATTGTATTGATTATCAACGATTTATGAATTTATCATTCATAACGGTAAATAATTTGGCGTTTTATCGGATTTTTTATAATTTTGCCGACCGATAGAAAACGTTTTATTATATGATGACAGCTAACGAAATTCGTGAATCGTTCAAACGGTTCTTTGAATCGAAAGGACACCAGATAGTGCCGTCGGCACCTATGGTGGTGAAAGACGACCCCACGCTGATGTTCACCAACGCGGGCATGAACCAGTGGAAGGACATCATCCTGGGCACACGCGACCCCGAGCCGCGCCGACGCGCCGACTCGCAGAAGTGCCTGCGCGTAAGCGGCAAGCACAACGACCTTGAAGAGGTGGGACACGACACTTACCACCACACCATGTTCGAGATGCTGGGCAACTGGAGCTTCGGCGACTACTTCAAGGAAGGCGCCATAGACATGGCGTGGGAATATCTTGTAGACGTTATCGGGCTTGATCCCAATGACTTGTACGTTACAGTGTTCGAAGGCTCGAAGGAGGAAAACCTCGAGCGCGACGACGAGGCTGCACAATACTGGGCAAAGCACGTGCCGGCAGACCACATAATAAACGGAAACAAGCACGACAACTTCTGGGAGATGGGCGATACGGGTCCATGCGGTCCCTGCTCGGAAATCCACCTCGACTCACGTACACCTGAGGAGAAGGCTAAAGTGCCGGGACGCGAGCTTGTGAACAAGGACGACCCACAGGTAATCGAGATATGGAACCTCGTGTTCATGCAGTTCAACCGCAAGGCTGACGGTTCGCTTGAAAAGCTTTCGATGAACGTAATCGACACGGGCATGGGCTTCGAGCGCCTGGTGCGCGCCCTGCAAGGCAAGCACTCGAATTATGACACGGACATATTCCAGCCTATAATCAAGGAGATAGCACGCCTGTCGGGCAAGGAGTACGGCAATGACGAGAAGACCGACGTGGCCATGCGCGTTGTTGCCGACCACCTGCGTGCGGTAGCATTCTCGATAGCCGACGGCCAGCTGCCGGGCAACGCCAAGGCGGGATACGTGATACGCCGAATACTGCGCCGTGCCGTGCGCTACGCATACACCTTCCTCGGACAGAAGGAGGCGTTCCTCTTCCGTCTCGTGCCAACGCTGATACATGAGATGGGCGAAGCCTATCCCGAACTGCCGGCACAGCGCGAACTGATAATGCGCGTGATGAAAGAAGAGGAAGACTCGTTCCTGCGCACACTGTCAAACGGCATCAGCATGCTGGCTGAAGCAATGGAGGAAGTGAAGAAGGAAGGCAAGACCGAACTTGACGGTGCAAAGGCGTTCCGCCTGTTCGACACTTACGGATTCCCGCTCGACCTTACCGAACTCATCTGCCGCGAAAACGGACTGACCGTCGACGAGAAGCAGTTTGACGAGGAGATGCAGAAGCAGAAACAACGCGCACGCAACGCAGCCGTAGTAGAGAACAGCGACTGGACGGAGCTGCGCCAGGGCGAACAGCAGTTCGTGGGCTACGACTACACTGAGTACGAATGCCACATACTGCGCTACCGCAAGGTTACGCAGAAGAAGAACACCTTCTACGAACTCGTGCTTGACAATACGCCGTTCTACGGCGAGATGGGCGGCCAGGTAGGTGACTGCGGCGTACTGGTAAGCGAGAATGAGACGGTTGAGATAGTCGACACAAAGAGAGAGAACAACCAGTCGATACACATAGTAAAGCAGCTGCCCAAGCAGCCCGAGGCCGACTTCATGGCTTGCGTGGACACGGACAAGCGCGAGGCAAGCGCCGCCAACCACACGGCGACCCACCTTCTGGACTATGCGCTCAAGCAGGTGCTGGGCGACCACGTGGAGCAGAAAGGCTCGTACGTATCGTCTGACACGCTGCGCTTCGACTTCTCGCACTTCCAGAAAGTGACCGACGAGGAAATACGCCAGGTGGAAGTCATGGTGAACGACATGATACGCCAGGACATACCGCTCGACGAGCACCGCGACATGCCGATAGAGGAAGCCAAGAAGATGGGTGCGATAGCCCTGTTCGGCGAGAAATACGGCGACAAGGTACGCGTTGTACACTTCGGTCCGAGCGTAGAGTTCTGCGGTGGTATCCACGCCAAGTCGACAGGCCGCATAGGCATGTTCAAGATAATATCGGAGAGCAGCGTCGCAGCCGGTGTGCGCCGTATAGAGGCCAAGACCGGAAAAGAGTGCGAATCGCTCATGTACGAACTTGAAGACGGAATGAAGGCCATAAAGGCATTGTTCAACAATACCAAGGACCTTCTTGGCGTTATAGAAAAATATATAGAGGAACACGACTCGATGAGAAAGAGCATAGAGCAGTTCCAGGCTGAAAGAGTGGAAAGGGTAAAGGACAAACTTATATCACAGGCCCGCATGGTGAACGGCGTAAAGGTCATTACAGCCACGCTGATGATGAAGCAGGACGCAGCCAAAGACCTCGTGTTCAAGATACGCGCCGCAGAGCCGGAGCACATGCTGTGCGTAATAGGCAGCACGTTTGACGGACGCCCGACACTGAGCGTGATGATAAGTGAAGACCTTGTCAAGGAACACAACCTCAACGCAGGCCAGATGGTACGCGAGGCAGCCAAACTGATAAAGGGTGGCGGCGGCGGACAACCGCATTTCGCAACGGCAGGCGGTAAAGACGTTGACGGACTCTCGGCCGCAGTAGACAAGGTGGTAGAGCTGAGCAATCTGTAAACCACGTATATCATGACAGACAAGGCAGCCTCGTCCAACAGAATGGACGAGGCTGCCTTGTCTGTAACTTACCGTATCCAGGCATGCCATTGCCCTTTGCCGGAGCCTGTTGGCACTCATGCCTTATCATTCGCCTTATACGGAAATACACGAATAAGCCGGGTCTGGTAAACACGACAAATTAACACCAAACAAACACAAAAACCAACCGAATAAACACACTTGCCAACACCACACTCCATTACGTCAAAATGGCGGTTTGTTTTTATCGATAAATAGGCATACCTTTGCACGTACTAACAAAATAGACAAATCAAAACATGAAAGGGAGGGACACTATTAAAAAGGAAAATACTGGCATAAACATAGGGTCTATCATCAAAGCTAAACTAAAGGAAAAACGTGTGACAGTTGTGTGGTTTGCGGCACAATTGGGGACAAGCAGGACCAATGTTTACAAGATATTCAACAAGCACACGATAGGAACGGAAGAACTGTTCAAAATATCAGAAATCCTAAACTTTGACTTCTTTAAATATTATAGCGAAAAACTAGGCGCAAATAAATGTTCTGAAAAGTGATTCTTAAACTTCAACAATAAAAACCAACACAAATAAATACATGCGGAAATGGCCCTGTCTGACAAGACACAGGGAATTTCTATAACGTGAGACGGGTTTCAACCCTGCTCACGTTTTATATTATACGCCTAAATCCAAACGTAACACATGGCGCAGGCTATACACCTGCCAGACTTGACAGCTTATCCGGGTCGGCAGGACTCATTGAAGACAGCATCCTGGAATATGTGTCGGCAGAAACGATACGCCCCTTAGGCGTGCGTACCACCGGAAAGTCGGCAAAATATTCGTCGGCGGAAACATGCCACGAATATGACTTTACGCCGGAAGAACGTCTGACGACATGGTCGACTGTCATGACATGCCGGGGGCTGACGACAGACAGCAGATGACGGCCGTCTGCCATGCACGCTGCAAGCACTATGCGCTTACGCCTGCCGGCGGCACACCTTGAACGGCTTACGCCGCGCATGTTGGCTGAAACACTGACATGCCATCCGTCTGCATTTATTTCATTCATAATCTTACGGAACAGCACTCCATGGGGTGAAGAGTCCTTAAGACGGCGCGAAACGATGTGAAGATGTATCATCTCATGAAGCAACACGCTCTTGAACTGAAGCTCGTCAAGGTCGTAATAATTGCTGACACGGATGACATAACTGCAAGGACGCCGGGAGAACAGCTTGTACTTGTAACGCCAGGTAAGCGAACCGAGACGCGTGCGCGAGCGTCCTACGGCAAAGGCAGGCTCGGGCAATGCTCCTTCAAAATAACTCACATTGAAAAGGGCGAACCAACTTTCCAGCAGACTTGCATCGACGCGCATATTGATTGATGAAAAAAACAAAGAATTAAGAAAATATGCCGGCACTAAAAAACAGGTGCCGGCAATTTCCCTAATTCTTTAATATTACTCTGTGTATTACATTATTTCATTCTTGTCAGAGATAGCCTGCATAATCTGTGCCTCTATCTCGTCGCAAAGTTCGGGATTATCCTTGAGCAGGGTCTTTGTGGCATCACGTCCCTGTGCGAGCTTGCTGCCCTGGTAAGAGAACCACGAACCGCTTTTCTGTATGATGCCGTACTCTACGCCCAGGTCGACAAGTTCGCCGACTTTTGATATTCCCTCGCCGAAAGTTATCTCGAACTCGGCCTTGCGGAACGGCGGAGCCACCTTGTTCTTCACAACCTTGACACGCACCTGGTTGCCGATAACCTGGTCGCCGTCCTTAATGCTGGTGACGCGGCGGATGTCGAGACGCACGCTGGCGTAGAACTTCAAGGCGTTACCGCCAGTGGTAGTCTCCGGGTTGCCGAACATTACACCGATTTTCTCACGCAGCTGGTTGATGAAGATGCAAGTGGTATTGGTCTTGCTGATGGTTGAAGTCAGCTTGCGCAACGCCTGGCTCATGAGGCGTGCCTGCAGGCCGACACGGTTGTCGCCCATGTCGCCCTCGATTTCGGCCTTTGGCGTAAGCGCCGCAACAGAGTCGACGACAAGTATGTCGATTGCAGACGAACGGATAAGCTGGTCGGCTATCTCAAGAGCCTGCTCGCCGTTGTCGGGCTGTGAAATCAACAGGTTCTCAACATCGACACCTAGTTTTGCTGCATAGAAGCGGTCAAAGGCATGCTCCGCGTCTATGAACGCAGCAATGCCGCCGGCCTTCTGCGCCTCGGCAATGGCGTGTATTGCAAGCGTGGTCTTACCACTACTCTCAGGTCCGTAAATCTCGATAATCCTTCCGCGCGGATAGCCGCCCACGCCCAATGCGGCGTTAAGGCCGATGCTGCCCGTTGGTATTACTTCGACAGCTTCGATGCTCTCGTCGCCGAGTTTCATTATCGAGCCCTTGCCGAAGTCCTTTTCTATTTTGGCCATGGCAGCCTGAAGGGCTTTCAGTTTGCCCTCCTGCATGCTCATGCCCTCAGTATCTTTTTCTTTTGCCATATTCTGAACTATGTATCAGGAATAAAGGATGTAAACACCCTTAAATATGAATTATGAATTGCGAATTATGAATTGTAAATTATGAATTAAATTACAGTTCCAGGTCGCCGTCGAACACTTCGTGCCAGGGCAGTCCCTGCTTGTTGAGCTGCTCCATGAACGGATCCGGGTCAAACTCCTCAACGTTCCATACGCCCGGCTTGCGCCACAGACCCTTGAAGAACATCATTGCACCGATCATAGCCGGAACGCCCGTTGTGTAACTTACGCCCTGCATGCCGGTCTCCTTGTAAGCCTCCTGATGCGAGCAGTTGTTGTAAACATAGTAAGTGCGCTCCTTGCCGTCCTTCAGTCCGCGTATGCGGCAGCCTATGCTCGTCTCGCCGTCGTAGTTCTCGCCGAGGTCCTGCGGGTTGGGCAGCACGGCCTTGAGGAACTGCAGCGGAACAATCTTAACCTTGGCGGTCTTGCCAGAGCCGTCGGCAAGCGGTGCTTCGTACTCGATTTCGTCGATGCGCGACATGCCGATGTTCTGGATTACGTCGAGATATGTCAGGTACTGCTGGCCGAAAGTCATCCAGAAGCGTGCCTGCTTGATGGTAGGATAGTTCTTTACGAGGCTCTCCAGCTCTTCGTGGTGCATCAGATAGCTCTCGCGCGGACCGATGTTAGGATAAGTGAGCGCCTTGTGCACCTCGAGCGGCTCTGTCTCGAGCCACTGCCCGTCCTTATAGTAAAGTCCTTTCTGGGTAATCTCGCGGATGTTGATTTCAGGGTTGAAGTTTGTAGCAAAAGCCTTGTGGTGGTTTCCGGCGTTGCAGTCAACGATGTCGAGATACTGTATCTCGTCGAAGTGATGCTTTGCGGCATAAGCCGTGTAGATGCCGCTGACGCCCGGGTCGAAGCCGCAGCCAAGGATGGCCGTAAGCCCTGCCTGCTCGAAACGCTCCTTGTAAGCCCACTGCCAGCTGTACTCAAAGTGGGCCTCGTCCTTAGGCTCATAATTTGCGGTGTCAAGATAGTTGCATCCGCATGCAAGGCAGGCGTCCATTATTGTAAGGTCCTGATAGGGCAGGGCAAGGTTGATAACCAGCTCCGGCTTGTAGTCGTTGAAAAGGGCCTTTAGTTGCTCAACGTCGTCGGCGTCAACCTGCGCCGTCTTAATATCCATGTTGATTCCAGCCTTGTGGATGGCGTCAACAATCTGGTCGCACTTCTCCTTACGGCGACTTGCAATCATGAACTCGGTAAACACGTCAGCGTTTTTTGCTATCTTGAACGCTGCAACGGTAGCGACGCCACCGGCGCCAATCATTAATACTTTTCCCATTTGTTATTGTTAATTTTATTGTTATTCCAAAATTAGTTGGTTATAAACGGACCGGTTGTTAAGAACACCGGAAAGAACATGAACAAAACCGCCCGCACGACAGGCTTCGCGTCTATTCTCTTATCTCGTCGGCCCTGATGCCCAAGGCGCTCATAAGCGAGTAGCCGAGTATCTCCTGGCGGAAATTGCCTCCCGGCATTGGTTGCATGGCGAAGACAGTTATACGCTTTTCGTCGTCGACGAAACGGAGCGCGTGGCGCACGTCGTCGTACATCCGCTCGGCATCGGGCACAACCATTATGCGCTTGACCTCCTTGTGCCGGCACGCTTCCTCGAGCACTTCTATAAAAAAGTCATCCTTGCCTACCATGTCTTCCACGGGGAACGAGCTTATCACGAATTCGCCAAGACTGTCATTGAAAGCCTTGCCGTTAAGCTCGGCGTCGTATGCCGACGGGGCGAAATTGTCTATCTGCGGATTTTTCTTGTCGTGTATCAGCACGACATGCGTCTCCGACTTGCCTTCACGCAGTCCGCCGTCAAGAGCCACGCAGTCTATCCAGCGTGCCATGTCTGCCGGCGGTATGCGCCGCCCTATCATCCGCTCGAAATTAACAATGAGGTCGAACGCCACCTTATCTATATAATCGGCGTCAACCAGAATGACGTTTTCGCTCCACGTCCCGGTATTCGTAATATCGTTGTTCATGTATGCAAACTTACTAAAAAATAATGAAACAACACAAGCGTCGCACAAAAAACTGACTTTTTGGCAACACGCCTGCAACAACGGCTCCTTCATTCAGCCACCTATGCGCCATACTGCATGGCGTCGGCACGGGGCAGGCGTAACAGCCGCGATGCAGGGCGCGATTTCCAAAAGACCACGTTTCATCATGTAAAAGGCAACCTTTTGGAGCGCAATACATGGCCTTTCAGCGTGTAAAAGGTAACCTTTTCGGATTAACACAAACCTGCTTGTAAAACAAATAGTCTAATCATCCGTGCCTGTGAATATTTACAATCCGGAAATCAAACGCCCCAAATGGTGTCGGTTTTCACGAATGCAGGGCCGCTTTACCAAAACAAAAAGTGATATTATCAAAAAACAATGTTTATAAATCAAAATATCGGTTTGTGGTATCCATTAAAATTCGTAAATTTGCAAAAAATAAAATCAACAATATTATGAAAAGTGTACTCGACGGACGTCCTGCATTGAAAAAAGAAGTTGACAAAGTAGCTGAAGTGGCCGGTTACCTTTGGCAAAAGGGTTGGGCTGAGCGTAACGGAGGTAATATAACCGTAAACGTAACAGAACTTGTTGACGATGAAATCAGGCAGATGCCTGCAATAAGCGAGGTGAAGTCCATCGGCGTGACACTTCCCCACCTTAAGGGTGCATATTTCTTCTGCAAGGGTACTAACCGCAGAATGCGCGACTTGGCACGTTGGCCGATGGAGAACGGAAGCATCATCAGGATACTTGACGACTGCGCGAGCTACGTGATAATAGCCGACAACCCCGTGAATCCTACAAGCGAGCTGCCGTCACACCTCATGGTGCACGACCACTTGATTGAGAAAGGTTCGCCTTACCGCGCTTCGCTGCATACCCACCCGATTGAACTTGTAGCCATGACACATATCCGCAAGTTCTTGGGCAAAGACGTGCTGACAAAACTGTTGTGGAGCATGATTCCCGAAACAAAGGCGTTCTGTCCGCGTGGCTTGGGAATAATTCCTTACGAACTGCCTAGCAGCGTCAAGCTGGCTGAAGAGACCGTAAGACAGCTCGACGACTATGATGTCGCCATGTGGGAGAAGCACGGAGTGTTCGCAATTGACACTGACATAATGCAGGCATTCGACCAGGTTGACGTGCTCAACAAGAGCGCACTGATATACATTGCAGCCAAGAACATGGGCGAAGAACCCGAAGGCATGAGCGACGAGCAGATGGCTGAAATGACAAAGGCGTTCAACCTACCCAAATAAGTAAAAAAGAATACGCATAATAATAAAGCAATAAAATCTTATCATTCTCAGATAATATTAGTTTAAGAGTCTATTTAGACGCGAAATCTCGATGTTGTGAAACATCGGGATTTCGTTTTTTTATACCTTTCATACTGTAAAAGGTTATATTTTGTAATCATGTGTTTTGTATGCTTGCAATACACCCGTAACGGTGCTACATTTGAATGTATGGTCAGTAGATGAAAATAGCACCACTTCGGGTGACCGTATGGATATAAAAAAAACGTGGGTGTTGCCACCCACGGTTGTATGAATATGGCTTTTCGGGCTTAAAGTGTGATTGTAAAGGTAGAATTAAGTCCGTGCAGCCTGATGTCTTGTCTTGGATTTAAGCAGTTTAACCATTATCTCAGCCGCGTTGTCGGGCGCGTTCTTCTTGCCGAGGCGTTGCCATAAGTCGGCATAGCCGTCGAGCATGTCCGTGCGGTCGGCTCCGTCGGGCAGCAGGCGGTCGAGCCATTGGGTCATGTTGCCTACCGTGAACGTGTCAGCAACAAGCTCGGGCACTACCTCGCGGTCGGCTATAAGGTTGACAAGCGAGATGAAGCGCACCTTCAACAGGTGCTTGCGCAGGAAGGCTATGACCTTAGGAATCGGTGTCTCGTAGCATACCGCCTGTGGCACGTTGAACAGTGCCGTCTCGAGAGTTGCCGTGCCGCTGGTTACAAGAGCCGCGCGCGAATGGGCGAGCAGGGGATAGGTCTGGTCGTAAACCACGCTGACCTCATGCCCGGCGGTGAACTGCGAATAATACTCGTGCGGTATGCCCGGGGCCCCGGCCAGCACGAGTGTGTACCTGTCGGCATAGCGCGAGGCGGCCTCGAGCATGGCGGGCAGGTTGTCCTTAATCTCCTGTCGGCGGCTGCCTGCCAGCAGGGCTATTATCGGACGGTCGGCAGGCAGCGAGTTAGCGCGGCGGAAGTCGTCCACCGTTTCTGTATAAGAAGAAAGAAAACTGCTTACCTCGTCGGCAGTAGGGTTGCCTACGTAATGTATCTTGTATCCGTGCTTGTCTTCAAAGAAAGGCACCTCGAATGGCAGTATGGAGAAAAGCTGGTCGACGTCGCGCTTTATGTTCTTTATCCTGTATTCCTTCCATGCCCATATTTTGGGCGAGATGTAGTAATAGACAGGTATCTGCGTGTTGGCGTGGACAAACTTGGCTATGTCGAGGTTGAAGCCTGGATAGTCGACGAGAATCACTACATCGGGTTGCCAGCTGACGATGTCGCGCTTGCACAAGGCCATGTTCTTGAATATCGTACGCAGGTGGAGCAGCACCGGCACGAAGCCCATGTATGCCAGTTCACGGTAATGCTTTACGCGCGTTCCGCCTACGGCCGACATCATGTCGCCGCCGAAAAAGCGGAATTCAGCCTCCTTGTCCGCCTTCATCAGCGAGCGCATAAGGTGTGAGGCATGCAGGTCGCCGCTCGCTTCGCCGACTATGAGATAATATTTCATTATACTTGTTTTAACCCAAATCGGTCATTAGACCGCTTGGGTATTATTAATGTTTTATATTTAAGCTTTCGGCCGTCTTTTTGTTTTTTTATTGGCGTCTTGCCGTCTTTCTTTTCTTGACATAGCCCGCTATGCCTGCGAAAAATCATACGTCAATACGCTCAATTTAAAACAAAAATACAACCAAATTCTAATGACCGATTTGGGTTTAATTAGTCCGGGATGTGCCCGGTATGCAAAAATAACACTAAAAACGGAGACCGTAAAACAAATAAGCCGTTTTTTGCAAAAGCCGGCCCGGTTGTAGCCCGGCATTCATAAAAATGCTGTCGGATTCGCACATCCGACAGCATGAAGATTATTCGTGTTTACAAGAATAATTTGTTATTCCCTTTTCACCAAAACTAACGGATTTAACGTACAGTTATCTTCTTTACAATCTGGTTCCCGTCTGCCGAAGTAGCCTTGACTACATACATTCCCGGTGTAATGTCGCTTACTGAAACAGGACGCGAAACGGCGTCGGCAACCTTCATGACGCATGTTCCGTCAACCGAATAGATAGTAAGGCCTGCTTTTTCTGTACCTGTAACATAAATCTGTCCTCCTTCATGGCGCAGGTTCATAGTGCCTTGCAGGGTCTCGCTCACGCCCGTCGTGTTGGCTATGCGGAAAGCTGGGCTTATGGTCTGCTCCTGCATGTTGCCCGAAGCATCTGTCAGGGTTACCTTCAAGTCGTACCATCCGTTGCTGCTCTCACGGTTTACGCTTTCAAGCGAGCCACGATAGAAATAGCCAAAGCCCGGCATGCGGTAAAGTTCAGGTATCTCGTCAACGGCAAGTTCAGTCCAGCTGTCTTGTCCGTAAGGCGAATAAGCTACGGCTACGGTTTGCTCCTTGCAGTCGTACCAGTTAATATTAGTCCCGGGAATTTCATTATAAACGAAATCGCCGCCTGCGAATTGTAATATTCCGTCCTTGGGATTTTCGAAGCAGTTTGTTACAACGTCGTCAGTGCTTCTAAACTGCAACATCTGCAAAACGGGTGCCATGGCGTCTTCTTTCTGTTCGTCGTAGATAATGTGGGTGACGTTTTTACCAGCTAATCCATCAACTTCAATGTTCGAGTTTGTGAATGTAAGGTCAAATACGCCTTTTTCATGGGAGCTTGTCGCCCAATTTCGTGTAAATTCATTTACACCATAATAGTCGCCATTGTAAACCTCGTTATCGTTAAACTTGACCGTCGTCTGCGTATAATTCAGGTCTGTTTCCCGTTGCTCGCCTAACTGCCCAATGTAAAGCGGATTATAATAGAACAACGTAGCATTTAGATTTTCACTAAAGAAAGATGTCATGTTAAAGTTGCAGAAAGGAGCAGAAGCGCCATACAGCATACCTTTATTCTCATTGGTAAAGGAGAAAGCTTCATGCCCCGGATACATAATGGCATCCCCACCATTCTGCGGCTTCCTGAATGAATAGTTTGGAGTACGTACATATTCTGTATTATTTTCATCTGTAAATACAGTCAAACCTTTAATGCAACTGTATGAATATGTCGTATCACGAATGACTGTACCGTCTTCCATCGGATATTCCATTACGCTCATATTAAGTTTGTCTCCAAACATTGGTGCTGCCATAAGGTCATAACTATGTCCGGTTTCTGAAGTTTTAACGGCATCGATATATAAGCTGACATCATTTTTGCTTTCGCCAGACGATTTACCTGGATAGAAGTATATTCCATCTTGTTCCTTGTCGTTGCAAAGAATTGTAAGGTCTAATCCTGGCATTCCGTAGCTTCCGGTTTCTTTTCCTGCCGGAGTTGGAACAAACTCTTCTGTGTAACAAACGTAATTATCAGGATCGTTTTTTAAAGTAATACTATTATTACATCCTTCCTGAACATATTTGTTTACAAAAATTTTATTCTCTTTGTCTATGGCAACACGGGTAAATGCAAAAGTAATTCTATCTGAAACTTCATTTGTCTTAATATTGAATTGATAGTCATCAAAACCTCCCCACAAAAGGTCTTGACTTCCTGAATATGTATATAATAATCCATCATAACAATAATCTTTTGGGAAGATTGAAGACCAACAATAAATACTTGAGACATTACCTTGGTCAAGTATATTACCTGTATTCAAGTCTATTGAGCCAGGTCTGTTGAGTTCGCCAGATTTATTATATTGTTCTATGCTTATTACATTAGTAGCTTCGGCGGCATCAAAAGAAACAATTGTATCTTTTGAAATATTTACTTTTTCCTTAAACAACCAAATTGTTTCAGGTGTAACATTATCAAAAGATCCGATAGGTAGTAATACGCAACAAATGTCGTAAACGTCAGCTGGTACATTTAAAATGTTTTCCTCAACGTCACTATACCATCTGATTAATGCTTCGCCTTTTGTGTTGAAAATATTCAACATGGCTAACATGTAATTTTCTTCATCAAATTTCAAGTCAAATTTAACATCTACCCCTTCATCGCTATTTGCCAACAACGGTCGTTGTGTACGCTTAGGGAAGTATGTTGTGTAATTCCCGTTGCGTTGCATGTCGTATAGCTTTGAATCCGGTTTGTTTTTACGTTGAAAAACAATTTGCTTGTCTCCCTTTTTCGTGGGAGTAAACTCTGTTATTACTTGCGCATTTGCGCTGTTTTCTGTCCATAGGCAAACGGCTGCGAGTGCCAACATTGGTAATAAACGATTTTTCATAATAGTAAGATTTTTGAATAAAACCATGCGCAAATATAAGTAAATCGTGTTGTAACGGAACAATTTATCAGGGGTACACGTGGGGGACATGCCCGTTTTTTGTTCCTTCTGTATTATTTCTCGTTCTTTTTGCCTACCTTTGCATAGTGCAAATTAAAACATTAAGTTGAAAAACAAAAATCTTTTACATTAATGAAAAACATAGGACTCACCATTGAAGCAAATATACATCAATTAAAGTGAATTCAAATCATGTTAAGACTATTTCTCATATTATCATTGTCAATATTCTTGCAATCGCTTTCAGCTAAAAGCTGGGAACCGGTTTATGAGCCTTTCGACTCGCTTACCGTCAAGTGCGAACGCGAAATGGACAATTTTGCACGTTCTGAAAGATGCAAAGCTTACATAAAGTCCATGTACGCCATAGCAAGAGAGCACAGGAAAAAGCGTGTATTGATGTGGCGCGCAATGTATTGGGACGCATTCTGGATGTGGAAATATTCACAACAAAATTCGGCCGAATCGTTAGCCCGAAAAGCGATAACGCTTGTAGACACAATTCGTTACGAGTATGACTACCGCCGGCTGGAAAGGCTTATCATAAACTGTACGGCAGGCAATATGACGTATTTTGAGGCGTATAAGGCTTATCACAAACAATTGTGTTATTTGGAAAAGGTGGACGACACGATAAACATTGCAAATACATGTGTCACTATCGGAACGATTTTTCAGCAGTTGGGAGAACATAATAAGGCATACGATTATCTTCATAGGGCTGACAGCTTGTATGATCTGTGCGGGAAAAGAGACTATCGTATAAAAAACCGCCTGAACCTTGCAGATATTCTCAATACAAGAGGGCAGAACAAGGAGGCGATAGCATTGCTCAAAGACATAATGAAACAGCCTGAAGCCAAACAAGACACAGCTTTTATGTTGGAGGCGTATTCGTCTCTTGTGAGTTTTACCAAAAACATAAAGTTGAAAGAAGTGTATTCTCATACGGCATACCAGTTGGCAATGAAATACCGCCGGAGAAGCGCTCTTGTTCAAGCATGTACAAATATGGGCTCTTCGTTTGCTGATAAGGGAATGGCTGACAGTGCTATTTATTATTACAGAAAAGCATGGAAATATTTGGGCAAACAAAATAATCACCGGGTAATAATACCAATACTTAATGGTTTGGCTAATTCATTTAGTATTGTTGAGCAGTGGGATTCTGCATACATTTATCTTAAGTCTGCAAGAATGCATGAAGACTCGCTTCAATTGGAAAACAATTTGTCGGAAGTCTACCGTCAGGAAAGCCGTGCTGCAATAGACAATTACGAAGCCACTTTGGCACGGCAGCAGGCTGAAGCCAGGTTGCACAGGATAGTGTTGATTCTGATTCTTGCCGTTGTAGTATTGGTCTGCGGATTTGCATGTTACGGATTCTGGTCGCAACGCCGTAAAGCGCTGGCAAAGAAGCGCATACAGGAATTGGAGAATAAGGAATTAGCCACGCGGTTGAAGAATGAAGAACTGCAGTTCGAGTTGGAAATGGACTCGAAAAACCGGGAGTTGGTTTCAAATTCGTTGATGCTGATAGAGAAAAACCAGATGCTGGACGAATTGCTGCAACGCATAGACAACGGCGGCGATGCCGGACAAATAGCCAAGCGAACCGTAATGGAACTTAAGAACCAAATACGCGCACATGTAAACGAGGAAGACGAATGGCGGAATTTCCGTACACACTTTGAACAAGTGCATCCCGGATTCTTCAAAAGGCTGAAGGACTTGTATCCCAACCTGACAGAATATGAGCTGCGTTTGTGCGCCTACATACGTACGGGAATGTATGGTAAACAGATTGCGATGATGCTGTCTGTGCAGCCTGAAAGTATCAAGAAGTCGCGGACAAGGTTGCGCAAGAAGTTGCAGTTGAGGCCGGAGGACTCCCTTGAAGACTTTTTGAGGAATATGAAGCCTCTGTCGTAAGCATGTATGGCAGCCGCCGACAATACGCGTGTATTCGGCAAAAAGGTGACCGCCATACATGTTTTTTCTGACATAGGCAACAGCTAATGTAAATAGTGTCGCTTCTTTCTAAAGAACTATTTTCTCAAAACCTTTCATGCGCTCCATCGTCGTATAATCCGTAACGTCGATGGTGGTCGGCGTGATTGCAACGTATCCGTGGCGCAAAGCCCAGTTGTCCGTGTCTTCGGCGTCAGGTTCGTCGTTGGTGTATTCACCGACAAGCCAGAAGTAGTCGTAACCACGCGGATGATGTGCGCGAACGACTTCATTGCCCCATGTTCCGTGAGCCATTCGACATACCTTTATGCCGTTGAACTCATTTGCTAAGGGAAAATTGACGTTAAGGCATACGCCTTTAGGTAGTCCGTCGCGTAAAACTCCTGATACAATGCTTCTTACACATTTCCGCAACGGTTCGAAATCGGCATCGTCGCGGTAGTCGCAAAGCGAGAACGCCACAGATGGAATGTATTTCATGCACCCTTCGCGCACTACTCCCATTGTGCCGGAATAGTGTGAGTTGACAGAGGCGTTGTCGCCGTGGTTTATACCTCCTATCACAATGTCGGGACGTCTTTGCGGACAAAGTTCGCTTAATGCAAGTTTAACGCAGTCGACGGGTGTGCCGTTGCACGACCACATCTCCATCCCCTCGTGCTTGCGGCGCAGTTTCAGACGCAGCGGAGTAGTGGCGGAAAAAGCCGTTGCGAACCCCGACCGGGCGGATTCAGGAGCACATACGAGTATGTCGCCCATGTCGGAAAGCATGTCGATTAACGAGTTGATACCTTTGGCGTGATAGCCGTCGTCGTTGGAAATAAGTATTAACGGTCTCATCATTTTCATTAAAAATCATTTTCTTTCGCCTACAAAAGTACGAAAAAAGGTTTAATTCAACTGTATCTCGCATAAAATATGTATTTTTGCAAAATAATTTTTAGAGGACAAGCAGGCAAGGCACAGGCAAGAGGATTGTTTTGTAAATACGGATAGTGCCAATCTTCTTGTTGCTCGTCTGTTCGTAACTTGTCAATTATATTGAAGATGGGAAAAATTATCGCATTAGCAAACCAAAAGGGTGGTGTGGGTAAAACCACGACCACTATCAACTTGGCGGCCTCGCTCGCCACATTAGAGAAAAAGGTTCTGGTAATCGATGCCGACCCGCAGGCCAATGCCTCGAGCGGCCTTGGTGTCAACACGAAAGACATAGACTGTACTTTATACGAATGCATCATCGACAATGCCGACGTGCGCGACGCAGTCTACACGACCGACATTGACGGGCTTGACATAATACCAAGCCACATAGACCTCGTTGGTGCGGAGATTGAGATGCTCAACATCGAGCACAGGGAACAGGTAATAAAGAACCTGCTTGCTCCGATAAAAGACGATTACGACTACATATTGATAGACTGCTCTCCGTCGCTCGGACTGATAACGGTCAACGCTCTGACGGCGGCAAACTCGGTCATCATACCCGTACAATGCGAGTATTTTGCGCTTGAGGGTATCAGCAAGTTGCTGAATACCATCAAGATAATAAAGAGCAAGCTAAACCCGAAACTTGAGATTGAGGGCTTCCTGCTCACTATGTATGACAGCCGTCTTAAACTGGCTAACCAGATATACGACGAGGTGAAACGCCACTTCCAGGAGCTTGTGTTCAAGACCGTAATACAGCGTAACGTAAAACTGAGCGAGTCGCCGAGCCACGGTCTGCCCGTAATTTTATACGACGCCGACTCGACAGGAAGCAAGAACCACCTGGCTTTGGCTAAGGAAATTATTAACAAGAACTGATTTTAACCGGATAACTTGTCGATTAAATAAAAAACGAAATGGCAGTAAAGAAAAGATACGGCAACGCCTTGGGACGCGGTCTCGATGCTCTGATATCAACAGACGAGGTGCGCCCGCAGGGTAGTTCGACGATAAACGAGATACCTATCGAGCAGATTGAGGCTAATCCGAACCAGCCTCGAAGGGAATTCGACCCGACTGCTCTTCAGGAACTTGCCAACAGCATACGCGAAATAGGTATAATACAGCCGATAACACTTCGCCAGATTGAAGTCAACAGATTTCAGATTATAGCCGGCGAGCGCAGGTGGCGGGCATCGCAGATGGCGGGCTTGAGGGCAATACCTGCTTATATCAGAACTATAAACGACGAGAACATAATGGAAATGGCTCTCGTCGAGAACATACAGCGTGAAGACCTTAACGCCATAGAGATAGCTTTGGCATACGAACATCTGATGTCGAGCACTGGCATGACGCAGGAAAAAGTGTCGGAGCGTGTGGGCAAGAGCCGTACGGCCATTGCCAATTATCTTCGCCTGCTGAAGTTGCCTGCCCAGGTGCAGATGGCTCTTCAGAACAAAGAAATCGACATGGGACATGCGCGTGCACTGCTTGCGGTCGACAGTCCGTCGTTGCAGGTCAAGCTGTTCAAGGAAATACAGAAGAACGGATATTCGGTTCGCAAGGTTGAGGAAATGGTGCAGAAGCTGAAGAACGGCGAGGACGTCGTTAGCGGCAAGAAGAAGATTGCGTCGAAGCAGCAAATGCCTGAAGAGTTCACAGCCTTGAGACAGAGACTCTCCGACTTCTTCAATACTCCGGTGCAGATGTCTTTGTCGGCAGCAGGCAAGGGCAAAATCAGCATCCCATTCTCAAACGAGAAGGAACTGGAGCAGATAATCAACATGTTCGACAAACTGAAAGACCAGCAATAAGGTTGTGAATAGGATAAAGGGACTTTTTTCCAAAGTGCCAATGTGCATTCTTTTTTGCATGTTCATTGCCGTCTTAATGCCTTCAAACGGGCAGGCTTATACTTATACCTGTATGCCGGTCTGTGCCGTTGAAGACTCGTTGGTGGTGGAAGCCGACAGCAGCGGTGTGCTAGCAAACCTGAACGATTCTATTGATAAAATCGTTACGGCCGTCGATTCGGCCAATCTCGACCGTACGGGCTCGAACGACTCGTTGCTGAAAACAAAGAAGGAGAAGCGTGACTGGGCGACGTGGCGGCCTGATGCAAAACGGGCGATGTGGCTGGCCATTGTCATTCCGGGAGCAGGACAGATATACAACCGCAAGTTCTGGAAACTGCCGATAGTATACGGAGGTTTTTTGGGGTGTCTTTATGCAATAAGATGGAACAACCAGATGCTAAAGGATTATTCACAGGCCTATATGGACATAATGGATGATGACCCTAACACGCAGAGCTACAACCAGTTCCTGCATTTAGGCAATGCCATAACGCCGGAGAATAAAGAACGCTATCAAGACCTTTTCAGACGGCGTAAGGACTTTTACCGCAGGTATCGCGACTTGAGCATATTTTGTTTGATAGGTGTTTACGCTCTGTCTGTAATAGATGCTTATGTTGATGCATCGTTGTCTGAATTTGACATATCAAACGATTTGAGCCTGAGAGTACAACCGGCAGTGATTAATAACGGAATGTCGTCTAATCCGTTGAATTCATCGTCGTTTGGAGTCCAGTGTTTGCTAAATTTCTGATATAAAACACCTTAAGATAGAAACAGAAGATATTGTATACATATTATATTTTTATGAAGAAAAGACTTTTTATTGCAATTGCCGCAATGATTCTCGGCGGAAACTGCGTGATGCAGGCGCAAAACGAGAAGGAGGAAATCATTGTGACCGATAATGACGGGAAAGAAGAAGCTATCGACGTGCCCGAGGCCATGAACTTCGAGGTTGACAGCTTGCTGAATTTATATTATTCAAAAACTTATCTACAGCCAGACAATGATTGTAACCTGAAAGACGAAAACGTAACTTATCCTAAGGATGTTTACATAGAAAGGCTTAAGCGTCTGCCTAATGTGATGGAAATGCCTTACAACGACATTGTCCAAAAGTTTATAGACAGGTATACCGGGCGCTTACGTCATTCGGTCAGTTACATGCTCGGCGCGTCTAATTTTTACACGCCGATATTCGAAGAGGCTCTTGAAGCTTACGGCCTTCCGCTCGAACTTAAATATTTGCCGGTTATCGAGTCTGCACTTAATCCGCAGGCAACGTCGCGTGTTGGAGCTGCGGGACTGTGGCAGTTCATGGTAGCGACAGGGAAGCAGTACGGCCTTGAGGTTAACTCGCTTGTGGATGAGCGCCGCGATCCTGTAAAGTCGTCGTATGCAGCGGCACAGTACTTGAGGGATCTTTATAAGATATTCGGCGACTGGAGTCTTGTGATAGCCGCTTACAACTGCGGCCCGGAGAATATCAACAAGGCCATTCACCGTGCAAACGGCGAGGCCGACTATTGGAAGATATATCCCTACCTGCCACGTGAGACGAGAGGTTACGTGCCGGCGTTCATTGCAGCTAATTATGTGATGAACTATTATTGCGAACACAACATCTGTCCTATGAGGACCCAGTTGCCTGCCAAGACCGACACTATAATTGTAAGCAGGGATGTACACCTGAAGCAAATTGCTGAAGTTTGCGGTGTCGACATTGACGAGCTGCGTTCTTTAAATCCGCAATACAGGCGCGATATCGTAAACGGAAGCAATAAGCCTTCTGTAATACGCATGCCGGCCACAATGACCAATACGTTCATTGCCAACGAAGACTCGATTTACAATTACCAGGCCGAGACTCTGTTTACAAGGCGCTCGCTGGTTGAGGTTGACAATTCTTCAAAAGTCAGCAGTTCAAGTAAAAGTTCTTCAAGTAAAAAAAGCTCGTCGCGCAAAAAAAGGACGAGACGCACGAGGTCTAAGAGTGTGACCATCAGGAAGGGTGACACGCTCTCTGAAATAGCTGAAAGGAATAATACCACAGTGTCGAAGCTAAGAAGACTTAACAATATAAAAGGCAACAATATACGTGCCGGAAAGAAAATCAGGGTAAGGTGACGCTTTGCGCCTTACCTTTTACCTTAATCATTATAATACAAATAAAGACACGGTTATGGACGAGCAAAACAATATTGATAAAACAAGGGAAGAAGCCGAGGAGAAACTGGTTAATGACGCGTTCCAGCATTTGCTGGACAGCTATTTGTCGACGCGTCACCGTAAGAAGGTCGATTTGATAACCAAGGCTTTTCATTTTGCCAAGCAGGCGCATAAGGGTGTCCGCCGCCTTTCTGGCGAACCGTACATAATGCACCCTATTGCCGTAGCCCAGATTGCATGTTCTGAGATGGGACTCGGTTCGACAAGTATTAGTGCGGCACTGCTTCACGATGTTGTCGAGGATACCGACTATACGGTTGAAGACATTGCGAATATTTTCGGCCATAAGATAGCACAGATTGTTGACGGACTGACAAAGATTTCGGGTGGAATATTCGGCGAGCAGGCATCGGCGCAGGCAGAGAATTTCAAGAAATTGCTTCTTACGATGAGCGATGACATTAGGGTTATCCTTATCAAGATATGCGACCGTCTGCACAACATGCGCACACTGGAAAGCCAGCCTGCCAACAAACAGTATAAGATTGCCGGCGAGACTCTATATATTTATGCTCCTCTTGCCAACAGGCTTGGCCTTAATAAGATCAAGACCGAGCTTGAGAATCTCAGCTTCAAGTTCGAGCATCCCGAGGAATACAAGAGCATACAGGAGCAGCTTGCAGACACACAGGCTTCGCGCGAAACCCTTTTTGCAGACTTTACGGCACCCATACGCGAGGCTCTTGATAAAATGGGACTTGAGTATGAAATCAAGGCACGTGTTAAGAGTCCTTATTCCATTTGGAACAAGATGCAGAACAAGCACGTTACCTTTGACCAGATTTATGACATACTTGCCGTCAGGATTATCTTCAAGCCGAAGAAGCGTGAAGAGGAAGTTAACGAATGCTTCAACATTTATGTTGCGATAAGCCAGATATACAAGTCGCATCCCGACCGCCTGCGCGACTGGGTTAACCATCCAAAGGTCAACGGCTACCAGGCTTTACATGTAACGCTTATGAGCAAGCAGGGCCGTTGGATAGAGGTTCAGATACGTTCGGACCGCATGGATGAAGTTGCCGAACAGGGCTTTGCCGCCCATTGGAAGTACAAGGAAGGCGAGGAGATAAACGAGGACGAGGGCGAACTGAACAACTGGTTGCGTACCATCAAGGAAATACTTGACGATCCGCAGCCCGATGCAATGGATTTTCTTGATGCTATAAAGTTGAATCTGTTTGCTTCCGAGATATTCGTCTTTACTCCAAAAGGCGAGATTAAGACAATGCCGGCAGGTTGTACCGCACTTGATTTCGCTTTCCAGATACACACTTTCCTCGGTAGCCATTGTATAGGAGCGAAGGTCAACCACAAGCTTGTACCTTTAAGCCATAGGTTGCAGAGCGGCGACCAGGTCGAGATTCTAACATCCAACTCCCAGCATGTGCAGCCCTCATGGATTAATTTTGCCTCGACGGCCAAGGCTAAAGCGAAAATACAGGCCATATTGCGGCGCGAGGCCAAGGAGACCCAGAAGAAGGGTGAGGAGATACTTGCGGCTTTCCTTAAAAAATATTCGCTGGAGCCTAATTCGTCGATAATAGATAAGCTTTGCGATTTCCACGAGGTGCAGAAGCCCGAGACCTTGTTCAAGAACCTTGGTGACAAAACCATAATCCTCGGCGACAAGGATATTGACGAGATTACCGGCAAGAAGAAGCAGAACAAGGCGGCTGCCTGGCGCAAGTTCGTCCCGTTTGTTGGCAAGGACAGAAAAAAGGGCCATGAGCAGAAGAAGCCTGACTATTATATAGTAAAGGAAGGTTTCAACAGGAAGAAGCCCATTTACATCACAGACGAGAATATCAGCCAGTTTATTTTCCCGAGATGCTGCCACCCCATACCCGGCGACGACGCACTCGGTTTCATCGACGGCAAGAACCATATCGAGATACACAAACGCACATGCCCCGTGGCTGCGAAGTTGAAGGCCGGATTCGGCAACCGCATACTCGACGCCAAGTGGGATATGCACAGGCGGCTGTTCTTTGACGCGACCATCGAGATAAAGGGTACTGACCGCATAGGCATACTTAACGAGGTTACGCAAGTCCTCTCTGAGGAATTGAACGTCAACATACATAAGATTGTCGTTTCATGCGAGGAAGGAATATTCGACGGAACGCTCGAATTGCGCATCCACGACCGCGACGATGTTAAGAACATTATGGGCAAACTGAAGAATATCGAGGGCCTGCAAGAGATTATACAGGTTGTCTGATTTTACAAGGATACATAAGAGTAATAAGATATTAAGATTAGCATGAAGAAGATTTTTATCACGATTCTGGTTGCCGTATGCGCCATTGCAGCCTCAAAGGCGGCAAATCCTTACGATAATCCCGATACGCTCGTGGTGTCAAGGGACGGCACCGGGCAGTTCCGTACGATAGGCGAAGCCGTTGAAGTGTGCCGCGCATTTATGGAATACCACAAGGTTATATACGTTAAGAACGGCGTTTACAAGGAGAAGATAATCATTCCGTCGTGGCTTACCAACATCGAGATTTGCGGCGAAAGTGCCGAAAAGACCATCATAACCTACGACGACCACGCCAACATACGCCTGGTCGGGACAAACCTGCCTATGGGTACTTTCCGCACATACACGGTGAAGGTTGAGGGTACCGACATAACCTTCAAGAACATCACGATAGAGAACAATGCCGCACGCCTCGGCCAGGCTGTGGCACTGCACACCGAGGGCGACCGCCTCGTGTTCGTGAACTGCCGCCTGCTGGGTAACCAGGACACCATCTATACGGGCACTCCCGGCACGCGTGTTTATTTCAAGGACTGCTATATAGAAGGCACAACCGACTTTATCTTTGGCCCTTCTACCGCATGGTTCGAGAACTGTACCATCCACAGCAAGCAGGATTCGTACGTTACGGCGGCTTCTACGCCGAATGACGTAGTTTACGGTTACGTCTTCAATAACTGCCGACTGACGGCTGCCGAAGGTGTAACTAAGGTTTACCTCGGCCGTCCGTGGCGTCCGTATGCTTACACACTGTTCATGAACTGTGAACTCGGCGCGCATATCGTGCCTGCCGGCTGGCACAACTGGGGCAAGGCGTCAAACGAGCAGACGGCACGCTATCTTGAGTATAATAATAAGGGGGCAGGCGCCAATACAGCCAAAAGGGCCGCGTGGAGCAAGCAGCTGACAAAGAAAGAGGCTGCACAGGTTACGCTTGAAAACTTTTTCAAGACATCTTCAAACTGGATTCCTGCCGTAAAGTAAGGCGGATATAAAGTAAAAACCGGCGGACAGTAACCACGTCACTCGTTACTGTCCGCCGGTTTGTTTTATGTATTTCCAACTTTCTATTCCAAGTAGTCAAGGTGTTTTTTTATCTCTTTCAGTTCGTCGCGCACCTTGATTAGGCTTTCTATCAGGCGTGCGTTGTCGTCGGCTCCCTGCTTGTTTTCGCGCAGCATCTTGCGTGCGGCGGCCAGTTTGAAGCCGCGCACCTTGACGAGGTTGTACACGACCTTCACCTTCTCTATGTCAGCCTCGGTGTACTGGCGCACGTTGTTGCCCGTGGTTTTGGGCTTGAGCGACGGTATTTCCTTCTCCCAGAAACGCAGCATGCTTTCCGATACTCCGAGCATTTCGGCCACTTCCTTTATCGAGTAATACAGTTTCAGGTTCTTTTCCGTGTTAAGTGCCATATCAGTTTGATTTATTCCAGACAGTCATAAGCATGGCAAAGATACGATTTTTTATTTAATAAATCAAGATAAAGACGAAAAGTAAGCAAATTAGAGGATTATGCGGGATAAGTCCGGTCAGGCGTAATCACATAGCTACGCCTGACCGTCATGCCGGCGGTGGCGTGCCGATGTTTGCCGTTGAGGCATGCCGGCGTTTGTAAAAGGTGGTCTTTCAGGCTTCAATAGATAACCTTTCGTGCCGTAAAAGATAACCTTTTAGGGCATGAAAGGCCATGTTTTACAACCTGTACTGTTGTAAGCCTGCAACAGCTTGATTACCAGTAGGATAGTATATGGAGGGCAGACGCGGCTGTGGACCTTATTTCAGCATTATCATTCTTCTGAGTATAAGGTTCTTGTATGTCTTGCACATGTCTTCGGGCAGGAACGAACGGTCTATGAGTTCAAACCATTTGGGCAGTGTGCGGCTGAAGCGTCGCTCTATGTTGTCAATCACTTTCTCGTCAACGCCTGATGCCGTCATTGATTTAATGAAGTCTGCCTTGCGCAGCTTGCGCTTCTTGCCGTTCAGCGTCAATGCCAGTTCTTCGGTGTCCTCGGGCATGGCGATTGCCGTCGAGAGCATGTCGTAGGCAGGCGTCAGCGTATATCCGCCGTGCATGGGGTTGTATAGCGAGAAGTTTTTCAGGTGCATGTCGGCGTTGCCTGTTATCCATGAGAAAACCACGACCTCCCAGAAGTTGACTACGTCGAGCTGCGGAGCCGACGAATATTTGCGTATTGCCTTGGCTATCTGCTCGTAAGAGCCTTTATACTTGTATTCGGTAAGCCTCTCGGTAAGCTGGCACATGTCTTCCATGGGCACTTTGCCGCCGTCGGCGGTGCGGTCTACGCGGCGCGTTATGTAGCATAGCTCGCCGTCACGGAAGCGTATCAGGCTGTGCGGCACCACGCTTATCTTGGCAGCCTCCGCCATGTGCATCGTCAGGTCTTCAAGCTCAGGCAGGGCGCGGTATGTGTTGGTCTGCGGTTTCAGTATGAACCGTCCCCACAGCCCTACGATGGTGAAGCGGTCGGGCTCGTTGCGCCCTCCGCGGTCTATGTCGAGCGAGAGCTTGGCCTGCACGCCTGTCAGCGTTGTCTGGCTGCGTACCACCTTGCGTGCCAGGTCGCCGAGCTGGGCGCGCACGTAAGGCAGTGAGGGGGCGTTGCGCACGCCGAAGAATTTGCGCGCACATGCCGGGTGGAAGTCTTTTTGCCCTTCGGCCAGGTCTTTATAGCAGAATAAGCATTTCATGTGGAATAAGGGTTTAAGGTTATGAAAGTGGTTGTCGTTACGGGCGTATAATGGCGTACATGCCGCTTACCCCTCGACATTTTCGGGATAGGGCACCACGCTTACCGCACCGATGCAGTCCTTGCAGCAGGCCAGGAGCAGCGACATGCGGTCGCGCTGGTTTATTTTCCAGCTTTTCTCGGCTATGTCGAGCAGCCAGCCTTCAGGTATAAGGCCGTCGAAGAAGGGGAAGAGCACGGTGTCATGGTAGGGCTCGCGGCTTAGCGGAAGCGTAAGGCTTACGGCTTCGGCATGATCAGACTCGAGAAACTCGCCGTCGTATTCGAACGTAAATCCGTTTTCGTCTTCGGTCAGTATTCCGGCAAGGTTGTCGTGAAGGTAAACTAATGCTCGTTTCATGGCTGGCAGTTTTATTTTGTTTTTTTGTGGTGCTTGTGGCAGGCTGCGTGTGCCTGTTATTCATCTGGCTACTTTTTTACCGCCCCTACGTGCCTGCCGAACAGGCTCAACACTTGGTTTATCTTGTCCATGCGCAGGGTTTGTTTCCCTTGCTCCAGGTCGCGGACGAAACGTAAGCCAACCCCTGACTTGTCGGCCAGGTCTATTTGTGTAAGGTTGAACTTCTTTCTCATCTCCTTTACGAAGTTCGCCAATTCCAAGTCCGGTGTATCCATTGTTCTATGATTCTATGCGTACAAGTAACAGCTGTAGCCGCCCTTGCCGGATGACTGTTGTTTAACTGCCTGGCGTAAACTTATAATTAGTATGCCCGCAGTTATTTTAAGGGTGGATTATTGCGAATTGTTAAATAAGGATTGCAAATGAATTATACCCTTTCGGGTACAAATATAATAAATTAATATAATATTTATACCTTTTCGGGTATAATTTTATAAATAATATTTTATGTTATACCCGATAGGGTATATTTGCCATAAAATAACGGATGGATATATTAATCTTTACTCGTTAAAATAAAGTTAACGAGTAAAGATAAACTACAGCTGCCGGCATTGCCATTAGCGACGAGTCGAAACGGTCGAGCATGCCGCCGTGTCCGGGCAATATGTTGCCGCTGTCCTTTATGCCGAGCGTGCGCTTGAAAAGCGACTCGACAAGGTCGCCCCATGTGCCGAACATTACGACAACGAGTCCAAGCCCCATCCACTGTAATACGGTGAGTCCGGTTTGCGAGTCGAGCCCGTTCTCGTATTGTCCGATGCCGAAAGCCACGGCAAGCACTATTATGGCTCCGCCTATCGAGCCTTCCCAGCTCTTACCCGGCGAGATGCGTGGGAACAGCTTGTGCTTGCCAAGTAGCGACCCTGCGCAATAAGCGCCGGTATCGTTGGCCCAAAGGAAGACGAACACGCACAACGGAACCAGATTGTTGAAGGCGATGTTACCGTCGGCTGTGGCGTTGAATGCCAGAACGTTGATGGTTGAGAAGGGCAGGGCGATATACATCTGTCCGAGCATGGTGTATGCCCAGTCGTTTATCGCATTTTCAGTTTTGGCGTAAAGCTCGCTTATGAAGAGGTAGACTACCGTAAGCAGGTATGGGATGAACACTGCAGCCGTAGGCACGATGCCGCTGCAGAAACCTCCGACGGCGAGGAAGAAGTAGACTCCGGCTATGGTGCTGATAAGGCGGTTCACCTGTACGCCTTTTACGTTGTTGACGAGTCCGCAGTATTCCCAGATGCTGAGCCCTGTTATGAGGGCAAACAGGAATTCCATTGCAAACGGCTTCATGAAGCATACCACTATGGCTGCCACGAAGAATATGCCTGTAATGCTTCTGACAATAAGGTTTTTCATAATTGTTTGTGTTTTGGGTATTCAGGTATGTTATATAAGTTAAAGCCAAATGCCTTGTTTCCTTATTCTTACAAGGCAATGGCTTTAACTGGTCCAAGTGGTTGTTAATAGTCTTACTTGTTTTCTTCTACTATTTCGTCGCCTGCGTTTACTCCGGCTTTGCCGGCATCGTTGTCGGTTGCGGCAGATGCTTCGGCTTCGCTGTCATTTACGGCCTTGCCGTTGTTCTCGCTTTCCATTATTTCCTGTGAGCGGCTTACCCACGGGCGTTTGCCGAAAATCTTTTCCACGTCCTCGGCGAAGATAACCTCACGTTCGAGCAGCAGTTCGGCCAGCTTGTTGTGTCCCTCCTTGTGCTGTGTCAGCAGGTCTTTGGCCCTGACGTATTGTTCGTTGATCATTTTCAGCACCTCGTCGTCCATGATTTTCGCCGTTGTTTCAGAGTACGGTTTCTGGAAGTTGTACTCGTTGTTGTTGTAATAGCAGATGTTGGGCAACTTCTCACTCATTCCGGCGTAGGCAATCATGCCGTAAGCACTTTTCGTTACGCGCTCAAGGTCGTTCATCGCACCGGTTGAAATGTGTCCGGTGAAAAGCTCCTCTGCGGCGCGTCCGCCAAGTGTTGCGCACATTTCGTCAAGCATTTCCTCCTTTGTTGTTATCTGCCTTTCCTCGGGCATGTACCATGCAGCTCCGAGAGCACGTCCGCGCGGTACTATCGACACCTTGACAAGCGGGTTGGCATGTTCGAGGAACCATGATATTGTTGCGTGTCCGGCCTCGTGCAGGGCTATTGTGCGACGCTCGCCTTCGGTCATCACTTTAGTCTTCTTCTCCAGTCCACCTATGATTCTGTCAACGGCGTCGAGGAAGTCTTGTTTGCCCACGTACGACTTGTCGTGGCGTGCGGCTATCAGTGCAGCCTCGTTGCACACGTTGGCAATGTCGGCCCCTGAGAATCCAGGGGTCTGGCGCGCAAGCATGTCAACGTCGACTGTTTCGTCAATCTTCACCGGTCTCAGGTGTACTTCAAAGATTTCCTTGCGCTCGTTAAGGTCGGGCAGGTCGACATTTATCTGCCTGTCAAAGCGTCCTGCGCGCAACAAGGCCGAGTCGAGCATATCTGCACGGTTTGTGGCTGCCAGTATGATTACGCCGCTGTTGGTGCCGAAGCCGTCCATTTCTGTAAGCAGGGCGTTGAGCGTATTTTCGCGTTCGTCGTTGCCTCCCATCGACGGATTCTTGCTGCGGGCGCGGCCTACGGCGTCAATCTCGTCGATGAATATGATGCACGGCGACTTTTCCTTAGCCTGTCGGAACAAGTCGCGCACGCGGCTTGCACCTACGCCGACAAACATCTCTACGAAGTCCGAGCCGCTCATTGAGAAGAACGGAACGCCGGCTTCGCCTGCAACAGCCTTGGCAAGCAGGGTCTTACCAGTTCCCGGAGGGCCTACAAGCAATGCTCCCTTGGGTATCTTGCCGCCCAGGTCGGTGTATTTCTTCGGGTTTTTCAGGAATTCAACAATCTCCTGCACCTCTTGTTTTGCACCTTCTTGTCCAGCTACATCCTTGAATGTTATGTTGATTTCGGCACCTTTCTCGTACATCTTGGCTTTGCTCTTGCCGACGTTGAACACTCCGCCGGCTCCACCTCCGCCTCCGCTCATGCGGCGCATGAGGTATATCCAGAGGAAGAACAGCAGCAATATGGGGCCGAAGCTCAACAGGATGTTGAACAAGTCGTTGCCTTGCTTGTTCTCGTAGTTAAGTTCGCCTTTGAATTTTCCGGCTTTCTTCTCTGCCTCGATAAAGGTCTCTACCTTGTCCACGCTGCCGAATTCAGTCGTCACATACGGATTGTTGCCCGTGTTCTTGCTTCCTTGCTTGAACACGTCGCGTATGTTTTTGGGATTGACATACATCTTCAGCGTACTCTCGTCCTTGTTGATTATTATCTTGGAAGCATAACCCTTGTTGACGAAAGTCTTGAACTCGTCGTATGAAATCTTCTTGCTTGCACTTCCTACGGAGTCGCCTCCCAGCAGGTACATTGCGATAAGGCCGAACAGCACGAGCATGTAAATCCAGCTCATGCTGAATTTTGGCCTTTTGTTGTTTTTATCTTGTTCCATAATAAATCTTGGTTTTAAGCTGTAACGTGCATTACGGCCTTTTCTGTCGTGTATTTGTTAAGATGCTCAGTCGATGTCGCGCAGTTTGGTTAGTTTTGCATCTTCCCACAGATTTTCCAAATTATAGTATTCCCTGTCTTCAGGTAAGAATATGTGGACCATCACGTCTGTATAGTCCATGGCCACCCAATGTGAATGGCCTAAACCTACCACGTGCACAGGTTTTTCGCCTGTATCAATCCTTGTAGTTTCTTCTACTGAGTCGGTGATTGCTTCGACTTGCGACGGGGAGTTGCCTTGGCAAATGATAAAATAATGGCAAATAGTGCCCTCTATACCGCTCAAGTCGGCTATGACTATGTTAGAGCCTTTTTTTTCTTGAATACCTTTTGTTATTGTCTCGACTAATTTTTTTACTTGTTCCATTAAAAAGATGAAGTGTTGTTAATGTAAAAATCTTGACTCATGCAGGACCCGTGTAACGCTTTGCATACTTGCTTCCGGCATGTGCCGTTTCTCATGCAAAGGTACATTGATTTATTGTAAAACAATGATAAAGACCGGTTATTTTGAGTTTTTTTAGAAAAAAGTTGGGAAAAATGTTGTCAGTTAAAAAAAAATGCGTACCTTTGCACTCGCAAAACAGAAATAAAGACTTTCTGATTAAGCAGAACATTGGGATATGGTGTAATGGTAACACTACAGATTCTGGTCCTGTCATTCCTGGTTCGAATCCGGGTATCCCAACTTACTAAAGAGTTATCTTAAAACTAAGATAGCTCTTTATTTTTTTTGTTTGCTGTATCACTGTGCCCTTCTTGCAAGTGATAATCATTGGATTAATGTGTTACATTTGGTTAATGTGATTGTTTTAAATGTCATATTTTATGGTATTTAAATCCAAATATAAAGTCATAAAAATGCAATAATTGTTACTTTTGCATAAATTCCTTAAACGGGAAACACAAAATCATTAAATCTATTTACTATTAACCTATTTAATATGAAGAAAAGAACGATTCAATGTGGCGCAGTTGTGAATAGACTGTATTCAGGTAAAAGCGCACGTGTGCTGTTTGTTTCGGGCTTGTCGGCATTGATGCTTTCCGGCATCGTCTCACCTCCGGCAATGGCTGAGCAGGTAGCAGCAGAGTCTGTAATAGCAACTCAGACGAAGAAGATTTCAGGGACAGTTATCGATGAAACGAATTCGCCAATGATTGGCGTTACCGTTCGTGTGAAAGGCGGACAAGTTGGTACAACCACCGATTTAGATGGTAAATTCTCTTTGAACGTACCTGAAGGTGCGGTAGTTGTGTTCTCGTACATTGGTTATAAGGATTACACGCTGAATGTAGGCAGCCAGAGTTCTTATAGCATTAAAATGGTAAGCGAGAATGAGGCACTTGACGAAGTAGTTGTTATCGGTTACCAAACAGTTAGGCGTAAGGATTTGACAGGTTCTGTGGCTTCAGTCAAGGGGGAAGATATCGCTTCAATGCCTGTTGCTAATGTTGCACAGGCCTTGCAGGGTAAGCTGCCCGGTGTGAATGTAACATCTCAGGATGGACGTCCTGACGCTTCGATCTCAATCCGTGTTCGTGGTGGCGGTTCTATTTCACAGAGTAATGATCCGCTAATCCTTGTTGACGGAATTACGGTTAAGTCGCTTGACGATATTCCGGCAGACATGGTTGAAAGTATCGACGTACTGAAAGATGCATCATCTACTGCAATTTACGGTGCCCGTGGTGCCAACGGCGTTATACTTGTAACAACAAAGGGTGCTAAAGAGGGCAAAGTTTCGGTTTCATACAACGGATACGTGAAGTTCAACACGCCTACAAAATATCTTGATACTCTTGATCCGTACGATTACCTGTCGTTCGTATGGGGTAATGCCGCAGCCCTTGGCGAGGCTTACAGGACTCCGTTCGAGAAACTTTACGGTTTGGGAGCTTATGCTGGAAACAATACAGGTGGCATAGAGAGTTATCGTAATGTAAGCAATCAGGATATTCAAAAAGATGTTTACAAGAGTTCAGTGTCGCACAACCATGACTTGACAATTACAGGCGGTAATGATAAGACCCGCATGCTTTTCTCTGCCAACTATATGGATGAAGAGGGTATGAAGATCAATTCGTTCGCCCGTCGTGCAAGTATCTCGTTCAAGATTAACCAAAAACTTTTGGACAACCTCGACATCAGTTTCGACACACGTTATTCCGATAGGCGTACAATGGGTGACGAAGGCGTTAGTTACGGTTCGGGTTCAATCCTTTCGTCTGCTTACCGCTTCCGTCCGATTGCGACGGGCGACATTCTTGGCGACCTCGGTGCGTTGCGCGAGGGCAACATGGAGATGTATGGCCGCCAGTCGAGTTGGGATACATACAGCCCTGCAGAACGTATCGGCGATTACGAACCTCTTTATATTAAACAAAGACTGCGCGGCACAGCTTCGCTTGACTGGCGCATCATAAAAGGGCTTACATATCATACCGACCTTAGTTACAACCAGACTTGGGAAGAAGATAAGATATGGGGCGGTGCCATATACAATAATTATATGAACGATGCCACAGGCGAAAAACTTTACGCAGGCAGCGTAGAGTGGGCAAAACGTGGAAGCTGGGGCTTGCGTTGGACAAATACGTTGAGCTATGATTTCAATTTCCTGCCTGAGAAGCATCGCCTTAACCTCTTGCTTGGTCATGAGGTTACCGATTCGGGCGGCGACAAGATAGAGATTAATGCCAACCACTTCCCGGCAAACTTCTCTAAGGACAATGCCTTTGCCATGATTAACCAGTACGACAAGACTGCCGGAACGAGCAACTTCTTCTCAGGTGTTGACGTAGCAGAGCGCATATTGTCTTTCTTCGGTAGAATGAACTATACATGGAACGACCGTTACCTGTTGACTCTTACGTTCCGTGCCGACGGTTCATCAAAGTTCTCGCCCGAGCATCGTTGGGGTTACTTCCCGGCAGCAGCTATCGGCTGGCGTCTATCCGAAGAACCGTTCATGGCAGGAACTCGCGACTGGCTCGACAACTTGAAGCTGCGCTTCTCTTACGGTAGCGTTGGTAACGACGGTATCGATGCGGACCTTTGGTTGCAGTCTTGGACGTCTGAGACCGACTTGCGTTACCAGTACGCACTGAACCATCAGTATGTTTCTTCATACGATTATTCTGCGGACGAGATGGCGAACATGGACCTGAAATGGGAGACAACCATTACACGCAACATCGGTATCGACTTTAGTTTCTTCAACAGCCGCTTGTGGGGTTCTGTTGATTTGTACTGGAATACAACGAAGGATCTGCTCATGCTTACTTCCATACCAGGCATCACTGGTTTTACCGCGACTTACGACAATATCGGACAGACCAGCAACAAGGGTGTTGAACTAGCTCTCTCTGGCGTAATCTTCAAGAATAAGGATTGGAACATTACAGCCGGAATGAACATCAACTTCAACAAGAACAATGTAGACAAGCTGGCTGACAACGTGACCGGTCTCTATTCGTCAAAGTGGAACGGCAGCAGCAGCTTCCCAGGCAACGACTACATCTTGCAGGAAGGCAGTCCTGTCGGCATAGTCAGAGGTTATATCTATGACGGATTCTACACGGTCGATGATTTCAATTATGTTAATGGACAGTACGTTCTGAAGGAAGGTATAGCCGACCTCGGTTCGTTCATCAACCCCGTGCATCTTAATAATTCGCGTCCCGAAGGACAGAATGCTTATCCCGGTCTTCCCAAGTTCAAGAACCTGAACGGTGACGATATTATTGACGAGACCGATGTTTGTGAAATCGGTGACATGAATCCGATTCACACTGGTGGTTTCAACATCAACGCCACTTACAAGAACTTCGATCTCGGCCTGTACTTCAACTGGAGCTACGGCAACGACATCTATAATGTAAACAAGGTCGCTTCAATGTATTGCGGAAAGGAGAACGGAGCTTACGAGAACAAACTCTCGTTCATGAAGGATTGTTACAAGATTTACGACATCGTGGACGGTCAGCTCGTCAGCCTTACAACTCCCGAGCAGCTGAATGCAGCCAACGTGAATGCTACACTGCCTCTGCCTTACAGCGAGAACGGTGTGACTTCTACCATAGCTATCGAGGACGGTTCATACCTGCGTCTCAACACTCTGACTTTAGGCTACTCTCTGCCTCAGAACCTTTTGCGCAAGGCCGGCATATCAAAACTTCGCATTTACGGTACAATCTACAATCTGTTTACTATTACAGGGTATTCAGGACTCGACCCCGAAGTTAGTGCTAACAACAACGTAAACGATGCCAAGTATCCTACCGTAGGACTTGACTGGGGTACATACCCGCGTGCGCGTTCGTTCGTTGTAGGAGTGAACCTTTCTTTCTAACCAATAAAAAAATAAAAATACGTTATGAATAAGATTGCAAAATATATATATGCGCTGGCGTTGTGCTGCCCTCTTGCTTCATGCAGCGATTATCTTGATGTGTCAACGCCCGAGAACGCAGATGATGAATTTGTAACGGCAACGTCGTCAGAGACTTTCAAGGTGCTTTCATGGTGTTATGCCACATACCGACAGGGGCCGGTGATGAGCGTTTACCGTTGGAACGACCCCATTGGGTCTGACGCCGAGTATTATCCTGAAATAGGTTCGTTGAACAATGCCAATGCCCGTCTGCAACCCGAACTTTTGAGTATCGGTACGGCCAACAACGAGTTCAGCGCCCTTTATTCAATCATAGCCCGTACTTCCAAGCTGATTAATCTTATTGCCGAGAAGGATGGATTCAAGCAGGCAAAGGAAGCAGGCGAAGTCAATGACTGGACACAACTGTACGGAGAGTCGCTCTCAATGAAGGCTTTCTGTTATTTCGAGCTTGTCAAGCATTACGGCGACGTGCCTTACGGATATGAGAACACGAGCGCGGCACAATACTCGCTCAATTCGCGTTTCGACATACTCGACAACGTAATCGACATGTTCAAGGAGGCGGCTCCCTACATGTACCGTCTTGGCGAAGGCGGCATTACAGCCGAGCGTATGTCTCGCGGATTTGCAGAGGCTATGGCCGGTATGGCAGCCCTTTATTCAGCCGGTTGGCAGACTGTGCGCACCGATGTCGCAGGACTGTACGGCGACGTGCAGCTTGAGACCAAAGGTGTTGAGGAGTATAAGAGTATTTACGCCCGTCGTACCGATTATCTTGACTATTACAAGATTGCCGAAACTTATTTTGACCTGGCTATGGCAAACAAGGGTACTGCCGCCCTCGTTACTTCAGACGAGCGCGGTTATGCCAACAACCCGTTCCAGCGTCATTTCCAGTACACCAACGACCTGCAAATCAGTCCCGAGTCAATATTCGAGATCGGAAACATGCAGGGAGGACAGACTGGCCAGACTACTTCGAGCGAATATCCTTATGCATTCGGACGTCCGTCAGACGGCGGTTCATCGCTTGCTGCTCCGTGTAAGACGTTTGGCGCGGTGCGCATCATGCCTACATTCTATTATGGTGAATTTGAAGAAGGTGACATGCGTCGCGACGTGACATGTGCCGTTACAGGCAGCAACGGCGACGGCAATGAGAAGATGCTCAGCTTCACCCCGGGCAACAAGTGCCTTGGAGGTATGGGTATCAACAAGTGGGACTGGAACCGCATGAATCCTCCGTTCGTTACCGAGCAGCGACAGTCTGGTATGAACTGGCCTGTAATGCGCCTTGCCGACCTCATGCTGATGCGTGCGGAAGTCAAGGCCGTGCTTGGCAAGGATAATGAGGCACTTAGCGCATTGAACGACGTGCGCAGGCGTGCTTTCGGCGACACCAGCCACGATATCAATGCTTCGGGCGAGGCTTTGCAGGAAGCCATCATGCAGGAGCGCAAACTCGAATTTGCAGGCGAAGGCCAGCGCCGTTGGGACTTGATACGTTCGGGTAAGTTCGTTGAAAGGGCTTTGGCCGTGCGTGCAGAGATGTCACAGATGGTTGCCGACCTGAAGACCAAGGGATACCACGAGTTCGAGAACGGCAACGTAATCCCGATGTATATCTGGGTTAAGAGCGTTCATCTCGACAATCCGCTGACATACGACCCTGACAAGTCTAACCCTGCCCTGTATCCGGGATGGCGCGGCCAGTATGATTATACAACAACAGATGCAGCCGGAGCCGTCAAGGGTACCGACCACAACCTTGCAATCCAGGGCTTGTTCGAGTATATCGACCCAGCCAGCGACAAGGCAAGGCAGCTCGAGGCCGAAGGCTACGTTAAGACAGATTGGGGTAAGGGCATCGTAGACAACGAAGATCACTACTGCAACAGCAACCTGTTGCCTGGTGTGAAGGCGGGCAACGTGCCTCCGAGATATTATTTCCCGCTTCCGTTCGAGGTGCTCAGCCACTCTAATGGCACCATAACCAACGGATACGGTCTGGCTCAAGAATAATTTTTGTTTTTTTTGGTTAAACAGCTGATGCGGAAAGGGCTGTCAAGGTGGTGTATGCTGCCGGGCCTTTTCCGCTTTTTCTTAAATCTATTGTCATAAAATGAAAACTTTCTTAAACCTGTTGTTGTTACTGTTTTCCTTGTACGTTCCGGCTTTTGCACAATTTGTTGGCGATTGTGTGCCCGACGAGAGTAGGAATACCGTGCGCATACTAGAAGGGGATAATTCAGACCCGTCAATCATAAGGCAGGGTGACTGTTATTATCTGGTGCATTCATCGTTTGTCTATACTCCAGGGCTTGTTGTTTACAAGTCTTACGACCTTGTAAACTGGACACCTTGCTCGATAGCCCTCGATAAGTTCACCGGTGACGTCTGGGCACCTGACATTACCGTTTACGACGGCCGTTTCTACATATATTTCCCCACGCTTAGCGAACATGGGAAAACAAGCATGGTGACATGGGCCGACAAACCGTCGGGCCCGTGGAGCGAGCCTGTCGACCTGAAAGTGGACGGTATAGACCCCGAACATGTTGTCGACGAAGACGGACGCCGCTACTTGCTCATGAGTTCGGGCGATATTTATCCGCTGTCGGCAGACGGATGCTCGATAACGGGCAAGCCCGTCAACATTTACAAAGGGTGGGAGATACCCGAGGACTGGGATATAGAGAGCGTCTCTATGGAGGGGCTTAACATAAAGAAAGTAGGCGAGTATTACTACCTGTTCGTTGCCGAAGGCGGCACTTCCGGGCCTCCTACGAGCCACATGGTGGTAGAGGCACGCAGCAAGAGTGTGATGGGACCGTGGGAGCATGCACCGTTCAATCCGCTGCTGCGTACATGGTCGAGGGATGAACGCTGGTGGAGTAAAGGTCACGGCTCGGTTGTAGATACTCCCGACGGCCGCCTGTTCATGATATTCCATGCCTATGACAACGGCTTCCAGACTCTGGGCAGGCAAACTCTTCTGCGCGAGCTTGAGCTTAAGGACGGCTGGCTCCGCCTGAAGAACGGCGACATATCGCTGCCGCAGCCTAAGGTGAAGGCCGTTGCAGGCATTCATGACTTTGTGTGGCAGACCTGCCGCGAGCATGACTTCAACGAGCGTTTCACTGTAATGTCTGACAAGATTGTAATCCGTCCAAAAGGCAGTTCGCCGGCCGAAGGTTCGCCTTTGCTTGCACGCACGAGTGCGCATAAGTATGAATTTGAAGCATGCGTCACGCTCAAGGGCGACAATGCTTCCGCCGGCCTTGTGGCGTATTACGACGAACGCTACCACTTCGGCTTTGGTTTCGACCGTGACGGCCTCCTGCGCTACCGTCGTGGGCAGGTCAGCCGTGCCGTGTCAAAGTGCCCGCAGGCCAACCGCGAGGGCAAGATGTGGCTGCGCATTCGCAACGACCGCAACGTGCTTTCGGCATGGTACAGCGCCGACGGGCAAGAGTGGCACAAGTTCCCGTGGGGATTCGAGATTTCCGGCGTCCATCATAATACGGTCTATGGATTCCTGTCAGTGCGTCCCGGTATCTACGCCGGTGGCGGCGGAGAGGTGGAAGTGACAGATTTCGAGCTGAGAAACCTCGACTGATTTCGTCTTGTCGTGTATGTTCTAAAGTAAAAAATAAAGCATAATCTTAAACTGTCAAATCAATAATATGAAACGACTTGTTTTCTTTTTGTTGTCAATATTCGTTGTGTCAGGACTCCGCGCAGCCGACAAGGTCGCGCGTTGGGGACGCTATGAGGTAAGCATCAAGGCCGACGTCAAGGGCAATCCGTTTGACGTGGAGCTGTCTGCCGTGTTCACGGGGCCTGACACTACATTCACCGTGCGCGGGTTTTACGATGGCGGCGGCGTGTTCAAAGTGAGGTTCATGCCATGCAAGACCGGTAAATGGTCGTATGTTACGCATTCAAAGGTGTCAGCGCTCGACGGGCGTAAGGGCGGTTTCGAGTGCGTACCTGTTGGCGAAGGCAACCACGGTCCCGTGGCAACCGACGGTGCATACGGCTTCAAGTATGGCGACGGAAAGCGCTATTATCCCGTAGGCACGACGTCGTACGACTGGATGCACGCCGTCGGCGACTATCCGCAGCGCACGCTCCGCTCGCTCGAAAAGGCTGGTTTCAACAAGATAAGGATGCTGCTCATGGTGCAGAACTTCGACTTCGGTTATCCCGAACCGTCGCTTTATCCGTTCAAGTTGAAAGGCAAGGGCCGGGACAAGGACGGCAAGACAGTGTTCGAGTGGGACTACACACGCTTCAACCCCGAATATTTCGCCCACGTGGAGCGCTGCATCGACAGTCTGGCGGCTATTGGCGTTGAGGCTGATGTAGTGCTGTTCCACCCTTACGACGACGGCCGTTGGAATTTCGACAAGATGCCCATGGACGTCAACCTGCGCTACGTCGAGTACGTGGTGGCGCGTCTCGGGGCATTCCGTAACGTTTGGTGGTCTCTGGCTAACGAGTACGACTTCCTCCGCCATTTGGAAATAGCAGACTGGGACAAGATTACGCGTGCCGTTGTCGACAACGACCCGTACTCGCACCTATGCTCAATCCACAGCTATACGGCGAAGTATTACAAGTATTGGATGCCTGAATACACCCACGCAAGCATACAGGACCAGGCACCGGTGGAGGGCTTCGGCCGCGCCGCCACGGTCAGGAACATTTACAAGAAGCCTGTAATATTCGACGAAGTGTGCTACGAGGGCAACATGGACAACCGCTGGGGCAGCCTTAGCGGCCAGGAGCTGCTCTACCGCATGTGGCAGGGTTTGATGGCAGGTACTTACGTTACGCACGGCGAATGCTACATGGACGGGCCTACCGACTACTCGCGCGACTTCCTCGCGGTAGGCGGCGAGTTCCAGGGCGAGTCGTGGAAACGTATAAAATTCATGCGTGGAATCCTCGAAGCCATGCCCGGTCCGTTGCAGCTTTGCGACAGCAGCTGGGATCCTTACACGTCGTCGGCGGGCGAGAATTATTATATGGTCTATCTTGGAAAGGAAATATCGCACGAGTGGACGTTTGACCTGCCTGTGAAAAACGCCATGTACCCGAGGCTGAAAGAGGGCGTGCGCTTCAAGGTTGAGATAATAGACACGTGGAACATGACCATAACCGAAGTGCCGACGGTATTCGAGACAACGGCTCCTGTGCGCGACCGTGTGTACGACAAGAACCATGGCAAGGTGGTGTTGCCCGACACTCCGTACCTGTTGTTAAGGATAACCGGCGTTGAATGACGTGTGGTCATGAAAAGGCTGTAAACATGCCTTGTTGCAAAAGGTTACCTTTTATCCCATGAAAGGTAACCTTTTACATGCTAAAAGGCGGCATTTCGCAATGCGAAATGCCGCCTTTTGTATTTCATCCGTTTTCTGCCCGTTTTCATACACTAAACAGGGTGGCCGGTCGTTAGGTACGGTTGGATTTTTTATTCGCTGTCATGCCGGTTGCCACATGTCTGTTAGCGGTCTCTTGTTAGATTAAAATCCGCTTGTTGTGCGTGGCCGCATGGCAGATGGGGATATTGTTGTTACTGCCGGGCTTACTTGCATTTCCTGTACCATTCGAGCAGGGTACCTCTTGGCACACCGTTCCTTACAGCCTCGTCGAGCGCGTCTTTTGCATCCTTCTTCCTGTTTAGAAGAATCAGGATTTCGACTTTTGACACGAACAGGTCGCTGTTTTTAGGGTCTCTTTTTATTGCTTCGTCCAGGTCGTACAGTGCAGCGTCGTAGGCTTTCATGTTTTTCTCTATTTCCGCCCTTGCTTCGTAGACTATGCTGCTGTCCGGATACAGCTCGATAAGGGTGCTTGTTTCATTGAGTGCGTCGATGTTGCGGTCCAGCTTCGTGTATGTATAAGCGAGCCCCAGGCGTGCCTCCATGTTGCGTGGCGACATGCTTACGAATCTCTCGTAGTCGTTCTTTGCAAGCTCATGCCGGCGCAGGTTGTTGTTGGCGTATGCCCTGTAATACAGGGCCGACAGGTTGTTCTTGTCTTTTGTCAGTATGTCGTTGCATGTCCTTATGGCGTCTTCCCATTCGAGCAGTTGCAGGTTGACGGCTGCTTTGCCGAGTTGCAGCTCCAGCGAGTCGGGGTATAGCGCGGTCTGGCGGTTAAGGGTCTTGAGCGAATCGCGCCATTGTGTGAACGTCTGCGCACATGTCAATGTGGTTGATAGGAGAAGGAATGAGAATAAAATAAGATGCCTCATTTTTCAGTGAAGTGTGGTTATAAATAAAAAGTTAAGGATTAAGAAAAATATTCATACGGCAATGAACCGGTACATTTTCTTAATCCTTAACTCATGATAATTAATTCCTGATTGACTTAGCCGTTGTTCTCGGCATCTATAGCCTTGATTTTCTCGTGTACGAGATTCAGTTCGTCTTTCAGCTTCTGCACCTTGCGGTTCATCTCGTCTATGAGCGAGTTGCCTTTCTTGCTTGAGGCGTTGAGGAAACCGATGTTGTTCTCGTATGTCTGGATTTCCTGCTTTAGCGACTCATAACGGCGCATCATCCGGGCGCGTTCGTTGTCAAGTGCATCCACACCCTTTTCAGCTACGTTCTTCAGGTTATTCCTGAACTTGTCCAAGCGGCGGCGTGCTGTCGAGATGTTAAGCTCTTTATAGAGTTTGTCGAGTATGTCGTGATACTCTTTGTAGAGCTTGTCTTTTTCCTTGAAAGGCACGTGCCCGATTGCATTATACTCGTCAACGAGGTTGCGTACTTTCTCCTGGATATTGTCTTCAGTACCTTCAGCCAGGGCCTTGAGCTTTTCGATGATGCTTCGCTTGTTTTCAAGGTTAGCTCGTTCCTCGTTGCGTGTGCCGGCGTTTGCGCTGTTGCGTGCGTCGAAGAAGTGGTTGCAAGCGGTGAGGAAATCGTTCCAAAGTTTATCGCCGAGCTTTTTCGGTACCATGCCGATAGTCTTCCATTCTTTCTGCAGGGCTATCAGTTTGTCGCTGGTCGACTTCCAGTCGGTACTGTCTTGCAGAGCCTGTGCCTGCTCTACGAGTGCTTTCTTCTTCTCCGCGTTTTCAGAGAACTGCTGCTTCATGTTCTTGAAATATTCGGCCTTTTTGCCGAAGAATTCGTCGCAGGCGGCACGGAAGCGCTCGAATATCTTGACATTCATCTTCTGCGGGGCGAAGCCTATGGTCTTCCATTCGGCCTGGATGGCTATGATTTCCTTGGTCTTCTTATCCCATTCTGATGCGTTCTTAATGTCAGTTTTTGCAATTTCCTCCACCTTTTCGCATAAAGCAGTCTTGCTGGCAAGGTTGTCTTCCTCTTTTGAACGCAGTTCCTCGAAATGCTGTTGGTGGCGTTTGTTTATTACGGTTGACGCAGCCTTGAAGCGTGCCCATATTTCTTCGCGCAACTCTTTTGCCACAGGACCTGTCTCACGGTACTCCTGATGCAGTTTCTGAAGTTGGTGGAATGCACTTATAACATCGCTTTCCTCAGACAATTTTTCTGCTGCTTCGCAGAGACGTACCTTTATTTCAAGGTTCTTCTTAAAGTCGTATTCGCGTGCCTCGCTGTTCAGTTTCAGCAAGTCGTAATACTGTTCTACGTAAAGCTGGTAGTTGCGCCACAGTTCATTAGCCTTCTCTGCAGGGACAAGCTTTATTTCTTTCCATTCCTGCTGTAGCTTCTTGAACTCCTGGTATGACTTGTTCGCCTCGTCGGGCGATGTTATCATGGCCTTTATTTTCTCAATAATGTCGAGCTTCTTCTTCAGGTTTGTTTGTTTTTCCTGTTCTTGTTCCAAGAATATTTTGGCTCGTTTCTCTTTTATTATGCTCATTTCGGCCTTGAATTCCTCTTCATCTGCATCAGGCAGCACCTTGTAGCTTTCAGGGTCGCCGCCGGCTTCGATGTAAGCCTTCATCTCAGCTTCCCTTTCGGCAAAGTGCAATTTGTAAAAAGCAGTTTTGAGGTAGTCAATCTCGTCTTTCTTTGGAGAGTCGTCATTGTGTGCAATCTCCTTCATTCTTTCGATTACCTCTTTTTTGCTTTTATAGACTTTCCTTTGTTCTGACGAATCGGATTCAACAGGAGAAATTTCTTCTGTCTCACTTACCAGGGCTGTGTTTTCGTCTCCCTGATTGCTGTTCGCAGCCTGTGCGGCGTTCTGCATTTCTTCCGTCATTTCTTGACCGAGAGTGTTTTCTTGAGGGTCCATCATGTCATTCTTTATTAGTAGGCAAGTTTTTCAGTTTTCAAGTCTGTCAGCTGCAAATATTGCCATTACATTAAATTATGTGTCGATATGGCTTTATTTGTCAGCTTATGCCTTGTCTGCTTGTCACATGTTTCTTGTGTCTTGTTACTTATTATTGTTTGCAAACTTAATTAAAAATATTGTATTTCAGCAAACAAAATTAGGAAATTTTCTATTTTTCATTCTAAATGAGCCGTTTATGGCGGAAAATCCACCATGAAATACCTGAAATTAACGCAGATACGACTATCGCGATAAGAAAACCGAACTTATTGCCTTCCATACCGTTGGTAAGGTTCATTCCAAATATGCTGGCAATCAACGTCGGGAACATCAGTATGATGGATACTGACGTAAGTGTACGCATCACTGTATTCATGTTGTTGTTGATGATGCTCGAATAAGTGTCCATCGTTGATTCCAGGATGTCCGAGTATATGTTGGTGGTTTCGCGCGCCTGGCTCATCTCGATGTTTACGTCTTCGATGAGGTCGGCGTCGAGTTCGTCCACTTGCAGCTTGAATTTCAGCTTGGCCAGCAGGTTTTCATTGCCACGGATTGATGTAATGAAGTAAGTCAGCGAGTCTTGCAGGCGCGACAGGCCGATAAGCGACTCGTTGTTCACTTCACGGTCAAGATTGCGTTTGGCCTTTTCAATAAGACTGTTTATTTGCTTCAGCCGTTTCAGGTACCATACGGCTGAAGACAGGAACAGGCGGAAAATCATATCCACGTAGTCTGTGAATCCTTCGCCACGCTTCTGCTGGTAGCTTACGAAGTCAATCATCATGTTTGTTTCGTGGAAGCAGACGGTTATGGTTACGTCGCGTTTGTGGATTATGCCGAGGGGGACGGTCGTGTACGGCGTACGTGAACGTATCTCCTTGACAAACGGGATACGCAGGATTATGAGCATCCAACCGTCATCGTATTCGTAACGGGCGCGCTCGTCGTTATCGCTGATGTCTGATAGGAAATAGTCGGGAATCTTGAATTCTTCTTCCAGAAGCCGCTGGTCGTCTTCAGTCGGGCATGTCACTTGTATCCAGCAGTTCGGCTCCCATTGGCCAATCTGCTTAAGTCCATTGTTGGTATTCCAGTATGTTCTCATTTGCAAATCCTCCAAAAAATGTTTAACTAAGTGGGGAAGATTTACTTAAGAGCATACTTCCTCACGTTACAAGCACATTTTTTCCGCGTGATAATCGTCCATAAAAGTTTTAATTTTCCGTTTTGCGCTGCAAAGATAGTGCAAGTCGGTTGAAAAACAAAATAAAACTGTTGAAAAGAGTTTTAATTTTGTATTTCCAGATGTGTTTTTATTAGGTTTGACTGATTGGAAAAACTGAAAACAGCCAGGCCATCATCCTAAGAAGTGCCGTAAGCATTACTTCTTGTGGATGATGGCCTGTTGATATGCCGTATACGGCTGGACGTAAGGGCGGTGGTTGGTTATTCGGGCATGATTGCCACTGATATCGGTGCGTAGTCGGAAGGTGAGAACCTGCGCATGTCTTTAGACGCAGTTTCCGTGCCGCGGAAAGTTTCCGTTCCTCCGAAGTTGTACAATTGTCCGTTGACGCATTCGGTTGCGCCGTACCATTCGAATGTTCCCAGCATGCGCAGCGGTTCAGCAGTACCTGTCCCTGCGTCATACCTGATTACGGAAGTACCGTCAAAGGCGTAAATGTATCCGTTGGCAACACCGATGAAGTTGAATTGTTGGTTGAGAGAGTTATTGGCTGGGCATGTCGTCGGTTCAAGCACGCCGCTGCTTATGGCGTATGCCTTGTTCGACTGGTTGTCGAGAATCCATGTGGTGCCGTTGCCGTCAGTTGTAGTGCTTGTGCTGTTGAATGTTTCACCGTGCCGGTTAGTGCCGTCAAGTGCTGCAGTAATGTTGCCGTCCGAGTTCTTGGCGAGTGTGTATGTGTCTACCGACTGGGCTGTTACGGCATAGAGCTTGTCGCCGTCGGTTGCAGCCGCGATTGCCTTGTCGCTGCGTGACGCTACTTTCTGCCATTTGCCGGTCGAGAGAATATATACGCCTTCAGCGCCAACCAATACTGGAACACCCTGCCAATTAGTGCCTGCTCCGCTTTCAGGTATGTCGGCATACGTCTTTTCCTCTCCCGTTGCGGTGTTGTATGAGCGGAACTCGTAGCTTGGTGTGGTCTGCTCGTAGCCTAAGCTGGTATGGCTGATTATGCCTCCGCCGTAATAGATTACGTCACCGACGGTGAAGTGTATTGCGGCAGAACCTTCGTTGTTGAGGCTGCCGAGTTCTTTGAATACAACATTCTGCTTAATGCGCAACTTGTTGACCGACTCTTCGCCTGCAATTGAAAATTTACCCTCTGCCAAACCATTCTCGTCGAATATTACATAAGGATTGGCTTTATATGTTTCGCCTTTCTTCACGTAAATGATCGGAGCCTTGGTCGGCGACGATGCGTTTGGGTCGGTGAATGAGAATGCCGGGCTGGCCGTTGCCAGTTCTTGGAACGAACTTTCAGAATCTCGTCCGTTGTAAATGTTTACGAATATTCCTCCGTTTTCAAAATAAGCCTCGGTCAGCACTACTCCAGGTGCGTCCTCCTCTTCGTTGGCCGGCTGGTGTACAACTATCTGCGTGGAGTCGGCCGAAGCTCTTGACGCTGGCGCGTTACTGAAGTTGATGTAGCCGGTACGCGCGCGTCCGGTGAGGTTGCGTGCGGCAATCACCTTTACGCTTTCCCCGCCCTTGCCGCCCATCTGCGATAGTTGCAGCCAGTTTGCAGACGAGGTCGCTTCCCATGGCTCGGCTATTGGTATCGTTACGTCTTGCTGTTCGCCGTCAGACGCCAGTTCGAATATACCGGTTTCCTGTGGCGGAGGCGTAGGGTCTGTTCCTGGTTCTGTGGTTTCGTCGTCGCTGCACGCTGTCAGCAATGGGACGGCGCATAGTACGATAATGGCAAATTGCAGTCTTTTTAGATTTTTCATAATATCTGTTTTTAATTATGGTTTGTATTTTTGTTTTGCAAATTAAATATCTTTGCCGACAACAAGTATAACTGTTTTCCGTGATTTTCCTTTCCCGATAAGTAATCGTCTTAAAGCGTCATGCAGCCCAAGGCACTTGCTTTCCCGATTTTGCACTGCGTTAAAAACAGGCATGATGCGGTGCAATGTTTTGTATTTGTTTGTTCTGTGGGCTGTTATGTGAGTTTTTAAGATGTTTTTAACTTAACTGAACTAAAATCAGAACCTTTGTGGCATATAAAATGAAATAAAAGTGTTACTTTTGCAAAAAGAGTGGGGAATAGGTCTCTCCACTGTCTTTTTTTGACTTCATGTTGCCGTTTGGGCGGGTGATGTCGATAAGTTTTGTTCCTTGACGGACAAGGCGAAGGATTGAATTAAAAAATACAATAACCACTAAGCACTATGGACATAATCGAAAGATTTTTAAAGTACGTTAGCTTCGACACGCAGTCGGCTGAAGACAGCGACACCGTGCCGAGCACATCAAAACAACTTATTTTTGCCAAATACCTGCGCGACGAACTGAAGGAAGAGGGGTTTGACGACGTGGAAATGGACGATAACGGCTACGTTTACGCGACGCTGAAGTCCAACATGAAGAAAGACGTGCCCACGATAGGCTTCATCAGTCACTACGATACGTCACCCGATTGCAGCGGCAAAGACGTTAAACCGAGGCTGATACGCAATTACGACGGCAATGATATAGAACTTTCGCCGGGTATAATATCATCGACAAAGAAGTTTCCCGAGCTGCTCGCACACAAGGGCGAGGATATAATTGTTACCGACGGGCACACTCTGCTCGGAGCCGACGACAAGGCCGGCATTGCCGAGATTGTACAGGCAATGTGCTGGCTGCGCGACCATGACGAAGTGAAGCACGGAGACATACGCATGGGCTTCAACCCGGACGAGGAGATAGGCATGGGCGCACACCATTTCGATGTAGAGAAGTTCGGATGCGAGTGGGCTTACACCATGGACGGAGGAGACCTAGGTGACCTTGAGTTCGAGAACTTCAATGCGGCTTCAGCAAAGGTTACTATCAAGGGCGTCAGCGTACACCCGGGATATGCCAAGGGCAAGATGGTCAACGCCAACAGGCTGGCTGCCGAGTTCGCCATGATGCTTCCCGCCGACGAGACCCCCGAGACAACCGAGGGCTACGAGGGCTTCTACCATTTGCTCGGCGTTGAGTCGAACATCGAGAACGCCAAACTGTCATACATAATCCGCGACCACGACCGCGAGCGCTTCGAGAGTCGTAAGGACTTCATCGTGGAATGCGTGAAGAAGATGAACGAGAAGTATGGTGAAGGCACTGTGGAGGCTGACGTCAAGGACCAGTATTACAACATGAAGGAGAAGATCGACCCCAACATGCATGTCATCGACATCGTGCTTAAGGCCATGCAGGATTGCGGCGTACCGCCTAAGGTAGAGCCTATACGTGGCGGTACCGACGGTGCCCAGCTTTCGTTCAAGGGACTGCCGTGTCCCAACATCTTCGCCGGCGGAGTTAACTTCCACGGACCATACGAGTTCGTATCCGTCCAGGTAATGGAGAAGGCTGTGCAGGTAATTATAAACATCTGCAAGATAACCGCCGGATACAACGACTGACGCAAGTCGTGATTGAACACTGCAATATTGAATTATGATTGCTTTTGCAGGTCCTGTTTCTTATGCTTCATCTGCAAAGGCAATCATAATTTTTGAGTCTCTTCTGTAGTTAAGGGTTGCTCGTTAATTCGAGGTAATCATAGTTTTTAGTTTCTCAACACTCAAAATCCAAATTGGAGTAAGATGTCCGAACTCCCTCTTCTCGTAAAAGACCTTGCGCTTATCCTGATAGTGGCAGGCCTGGTTACCATTCTTTTCAAGAAGCTCAAGCAGCCCCTTGTCCTGGGCTATGTCGTGGCCGGCTTCCTTGTTAGTCCGCACATGCCTTATACCATGTCGGTAATCGACAGAGGCAATATAAGCACGTGGGGCGACATCGGCGTTATGTTCCTGTTGTTCTCGCTCGGCCTTGACTTCTCGTTCAAGAAAATCATCAAGATGGGTGCGTCGCCAATAATATCCACCTGCTCGATAGTATTCTGCATGATGATGCTCGGCGTGGTGGCCGGTCACGCCTTCGGCTGGAGCCGTATGGACTGCATCTTCCTCGGCGGAATGCTTGCAATGAGCTCAACCACTATTATTTACAAGGCGTTCGACGACTTGGGCCTGCGGCAGCAGCGTTTCGCCGGACTTGTGATGAGCGTGCTCATACTTGAGGACATTCTTGCCATCGTAATGATGGTAATGCTTTCAACCATAGCCAACGGCAGCAGTCCTGACGGAGGGCAGATGCTGGGAAGCGTGTTGAAGATAGTGTTTTTCCTTGTATTGTGGTTTGTTGTCGGCATTTACCTTATACCTTTGTTGCTCAGGTCGGTGCGCAAGCTGATTAATAACGAGACGCTTCTGATATTGTCGCTCGGCCTGTGCTGCGCCATGGCCGTGTTGTCCACGCAGGTGGGTTTCAGCAGCGCGTTCGGGGCGTTTGTTATGGGTTCAATTCTTGCCGAGACAATTGAAGCGGAGAGGATAACCAAGCTTGTCGAGCCGGTGAAAAACCTTTTCGGCGCCGTGTTCTTCGTGTCGGTGGGCATGCTCGTAGACCCCAATGTGCTGGTTGAATACGCCCTGCCAATCCTCATGCTCGTACTTACAATAATATTGGGGCAGGCTGTGTTCGGCACTCTCAGTTTCCTCATCAGCGGACAGTCGTTGAAGTCGGCCATGCAGTGCGGCTTCTCAATGGCGCAGATTGGCGAGTTCTCGTTCATCATAGCCTCGCTCGGCCTCTCGCTGGGCGTCATAGGCAGCTTTGTCTATCCCGTTGTGGTTGCTGTTTCCGTAATAACGACGTTCCTCACACCTTACATGATAAGGGCAGCTACGCCCTGTTACAGCATGCTTGAGCGCCATTTGCCCGGTAAATGGATTGTTGCGCTCAACAATATTACGCTAAGCCGGCGTCCTACCAATCCCGAACGCAAGTGGAAGAGCCTGTTGGTACAGATGCTGCGCAACACCCTTGTTTATTCAATCCTGTCTGGTGCGGCCATTGCCTTGATGTTAACCTTCTTCCTGCCGTTCATACGCCAGCTGCTCCCGCACTGGTGGGCTAATGCCGTATGCGGGTTGGTTACGTTGTCGATAATAGCGCCTTTCCTGCGTGCCATTGTCATGAAGAAGAACCACAGCGAGGAATTCAAGGCTCTTTGGGCCGAAAGCCATTACAACCGCCTGCCGCTAATATTCACCATACTTGTAAGAGTGGTTATCGCGTCGGCTTTCATCTTCTATATATGCAACTACCTTACGCGCTTCACCAACGCGCTGATGATAAGCATAGCCCTTGCCGTGGTGGCGCTTATGATTGTGTCGCGCTCGCTGAAAAAGCGCAGCATCAGGATGGAGCGCATGTTCATGCAGAACCTGCGTTCGCGCGAGATTGCAGCAGAGGTGATGGGGCGGAAGCGTCCGTTGTACGAGGGTAAACTGCTCGACCGTGACATCCACATCTCCGAACTCGACATACCCGAGGACTCGCTTTGGGCGGGCAAGACCTTGCGCGAGCTTAAGTTGGGCAGCAAGTACGGCGTGCTTGTAAGCAGCATCCTGCGTGGCATACAGCGCATCAACATACCCAACGGCGACACTGTAATATTTCCATGCGACAGGATACAGGTTATCGGCAGCGACGAACAGCTGACATCGCTGAATGCCGCCTTGGCCAAAGAGATGCGGCAGAACGACCACGACATCGAGAAACGCGAGATGAAGTTGCGCCAGATGGTGATAAGCGCAGACGGCGTGTTTGCCGGAAAGACGATGGAGGAGAGCGGCATCAGGGACAAGTATAACTGCATGGTCGTCGGGCTTGAGGAAGGCAAGGAGAATCTGTCTATCGTCAATCCGCGAAGAAAGATCAAGGCTGGCGACATTCTGTGGATTGTCGGCGAAGAAGACGACATCGCAAGGTTTAATAATGACAATTAGCAGCCGGGCCGGAGCTGCGTTTTCGCGGTTTGGAAAATAGTTCCGTGCTGACGGAACAACGGCCTGTGGTTTCCCGGGCGTTAAACTCTGATATTGTAAAAGGTTGCCTTTCGTAATGCGAAAGGCAACCTTTTGCGTTGTGATAGATATCCTTTTACGGCGTAAAATGCCGTCGATTGGAAACCGTTTTTAATGTGTCGCGTATGTGGTTGGTAATTAGGCACTTGCCTTAATACCACTGTACGGCGTTGCTGAAGCCGCTGCGCTTGTCGTACTTGAGCGCGTCGGTAAGGGTCGCGGCATTGCAGCGGAACGAGAAGTTGTATGACGTATATGGTGCAAGCACTACCGAGCAGCTCATGTTGAAGCAGTGTAGGTCGCGCTGGAGCGATGCCGTGGTCATTGACATTTCCTTGTTCTCGAAGTCGTAGCCTGACGAGAAGCTGATGTTCCAGCCGTCGCTTATCCTTATGTTGCCGCTGAAGTTAAGCGTTTGGGTGAACTTGTACGGGTAGCGCATGGTCTTCTTGTTGAACTTACCGCCGGTATTTTCGCGCATTGATATTCCGTAACCGAAGGTGAGCGACCACGGCATGGAGAACTTCATGTAGCCGTCCTCGTCAGTCTCGGCCTTGCCTGCGCTCTCCTTCTCGGCGCCGTGCTGTCCGCGGACGAGGTCGTCGTCAACGTTCGACTCGATGTCCGTGTTGTCCGTATCGTCTTTTTCCTCGTCTTTTTCCTTGTCTTCGTCGTCGCCTCCGCCGAACCATTTCTTTATCTTTTCAGGCGTCAGGGTGAACGATATGTTCTGCGACATGCCTTGGAAGCGGCCGAACCTGCCCTTGCTGTACTCCGTATGCGTGCCCACGTAGGGGTTGCCGTTCTCGTCGAGTTCGTATGCGTATGTGGCGAACACGGCGTTGAGGTTGAACGTATAGTTCTTCCACCATTTCAGTCGGATTCTCATTGTAAGGTCGCTCCACGGACGTTCCTTGTCGGCCATGTTGTAACCCATGTTCAGTCCGAACTCGTCGATGAGGCTTATCTTCTTGAATCCTGTAGAGTCTTTGTCCGACTTTATCTTCATTTCCAGGTTGTTGCCCAGGTCAAAGGTTATGCTTCCTGTCTTTCCGCGCGATGGTATGCCGTACAGGCTGTTCTGGAAGGGAGAATATTCAACCAGCTCCACGCTGCCGTCCGGGTTGGTCTTCTGGTACGTTTCATAATAGCGCGAGCCGTTGTCGGGGGCGTAGCTGAATGATACCTGCGGCGATAGCACGTGGCGTATTGCCTGTATCTTGTCGCCGAAAATCTTGCGCGACGGCACCCAGAATCCGTAAAGCTTGGTCGATGCGCTTACGCTCATGCGCCAGTCGTACACGTTGTAGAATCCGTATGTGGTGTCCCTGACGGCCTCCTGGTTCTCTTCGTCCCACGACTGTGTCTCCTTGTTTGTGTACATGCGGTCGGTGAAGTTGAACGACGGGTTGATGTTGATGTACTTGAACAGGGTGAAGTTGGCCTGGATTGGTATCTCGTGGCGGAACGCGTTGCGCCAGTCCTTTATCAGGTTTGACTTGAACAGCTTGCTCTCTTTCGTGTCGATGGAGTTCTGCAACTGTCCTGTATAGCTTACGGATATCTTTTCGTACCAGCGCTCCTTGCCTGCCATGTGCTTGCGCTTGAAGGGGTAGAAGCGGCTCACGGCAATGTTAAGGTCGGGCAGCGAGAGGCTTACCGTTGAGTCAATCATGTTCTGGCTGAGGTTGGCTGTTCCGCTCAGGGTCAGTCCTATGCTCGAGAACGACGAACTCCAGCTTACGCTTGACGTTCGCAGGCTTTGCGTGTAGCTCTGCGGGTTGTACATGCTGCTTAGGTTGTTGCGCTCGTAAGAGGTCGATGCGAAGTTCACGCTTGCCGACAGGCTTGTGTAGGGGTTGGCCTTGGCGTCCTGCCTGTGGCTCCACTGTAACTTGAAACTTGTCTGCTCAGCATAGTCGGGCATGCCCTTGTCGCCGTTCTTCGTGTTCTGGTAACTGAAGAAGAAGCTGCCGCTGTATTTGTATCGCTTGCGGTAATTGCTTGCCGCAGACAGTCCCCACGAGCCTTTGGTGTAAATCTCGCCGAGCAGTTTCAGGTCCCACTTGTCGTTTATTGCAAAGTAGTAACCTCCGTCGCGCAGGTAGAATCCGCGCGAACTCTCGTCGCCGTAGCTCGGCATGATGAATCCGCTTGAATAGCTCTTGGTGAACGGGAAGAATCCGTATGGTATGGCCAAAGGCAGCGGCACGTCGGCAACTACAAGATATGCAGGACCGAAGACTACGTCCTTGCCTGGCCTGACCTTGGCGCGCGACAAGGCGATGTAGAAGTCTGGATGCTCCTGGTCGCACGTGGTGTAGCGCCCGTGTTGCAGGTACAACACTCCGCTCGAGTCGCGTTTTGACTTCTCGCTCGTAAGGAATCCGTCTTCCTGAGCCGTGTACACGCTGTTGATGAAGCCTTTTTTCGTCTTGAAGTTGAACGAGATAGTATCGCTTTCGTATGTATCCTTTCCCATTACAAACACGGGTTTGCCTATCAGTTTGCCCGTAGTGTCGGCTTTGCCGGTAGCATGTACGAGGTTGCTGTCAAGGCTCATCTGTACACGGTCGCTCTTAAGGTCCATGTTCTGGTACTTTACGTTTGAGTTTCCGTACAGGAACGCCCGCTTGGCTGTTGCGTCGTAGACGAGCGAGTCGTCAGAAGAGAAAGTCACGGGAGCGTCGATACTGTTCGACTTTTTCCTGTTGATGCTGTCCAGCCTTACGGAGTCGTCGATGTGCTTGTTGTGTTTGTATATGGCGAGTTCGAGCGAATCCATCTTCGTTGTGTCAGGTTCGTTCGATGTGTTGGTCTGCTTTGCCGAGTCTCCAGCCAGGGTGTCGCCGCCTGCAACGGTGTCGCTTAATAATAATAAGGTGTCAGCAAGGGCGGCAGAGTCGGTTAGGACGCCCTTGTTACCGCTGCTTTTGAAAAATGGCATACCTGGTTCTGCCATCACAAAAATGAAAGCAGAAAGCAGAATGAATATGACAGTTTTTTTTCTCATTGCAATGTAGGGTGCAAATTTACGGAAATAAAACATAATTGTACACCAATTTCTTCTTTTTTCTTTATAATTTAACGTTTTGCTTTAAGCTGGCATGTTTGCAGATTATTAACGTGGTTTTAACTTACTGTCAGCCAAATGTGCGCATATAGTTTTGCCTTGTTGGAAAATTGCGTTATCTTTGCACGTAGGTTTATACGCGTTTGGTTAAGATTTGCGTATGGATTGTTTAAAAATAAACGGACAAGGAGGCAAAATAATGGAAGATACTAAAAAAACATCAAAAGTTTATTTCACGGACTTCCGCTGCCGTCCCGACGAAGGCAGGACGGACAAGCTGAAGCGGCTTATGAAGGCGGCCGGAATGGACAAGATCGACATGGACGGCAAGTTCGTTGCCATAAAGATGCACTTCGGCGAGTTGGGCAACATGTCGTTCCTGCGGCCTAATTATGCCAAGGCAGTCGCCGACATGGTGCGGCTATGCGGCGGCAAACCGTTCCTGACAGACTGCAATACGCTGTATCCCGGTAGCCGGAAGAACGCAATAGAGCATCTTTATTGTGCCTGGGAAAACGGTTTTACGCCGCTTTCGGCCGGATGTCCCGTGATAATCGGTGACGGACTGAAGGGCACCGACGATATTGCAGTACCAGTTAACGGCGGCGAATATGTGAAGGAGGCAAAGATAGGACGTGCGGTAATGGATGCAGACATCTTCATTTCGCTTACTCACTTCAAGGGGCATGAAATGGCAGGATTCGGCGGAACGATAAAGAACATCGGTATGGGCTGCGGCTCAAGGGCCGGAAAGAAGGACCAGCACTGCAACGGCAAGCCGAAGATAGACCAGGACGCCTGCCGCGGTTGCCGCCGCTGCATGCGCGAGTGTGCCAACAACGGACTTGTGTTTGACGCCGAAAAGAAAAAGATGTCGATAGACAATACTAACTGCGTGGGATGCGGACGCTGCATCGGCGCTTGCAATTTCGACGCCATACACTTCAACAACGACGCCGCCGTGAAGGAGCTGAACTGCCGTATGGCTGAATATACAAAGGCTGTTATCGACGGCCGTCCTAATTTCCACATATCGTTAGTGTGCGACGTTTCGCCCACATGCGACTGCCATTCGGGCAACGATGCCGCCATTATTCCTGATGTCGGCATGTTCGCTTCGTTTGATCCGCTGGCTCTCGACCAGGCTTGTGTTGACGCATGCCTGCGGCAGACGCCTCTGCCGCACACGCTGTTGACCGACGAAATGGCTAAGCCGGGCTTCTGCGACCATCACGACCATTTCGACAACGTTAATCCTAACGCCGAGTACAAGACGTGTCTTGAACACGCCGAGAAAATAGGACTGGGCAACAGGGCTTATGAGCTGGTGTCAGTTTCCTGAAATCCGGCAATAAGGCAGTATTTATATTGAGGGTAGGAGACAGGTGCCCGGTTGTCAGTCGACCGACATGGCTACGCCGGTTGACATGGCATTTGTCTTCTATCTCTTTTTTTGCGCTTATCTGAAAAGCCTCTCCATTTCCTTAAATCTCTTCAGTCCTTCGTCCCCGTGCTTTGCCACACTGCGTTCTGCCTGCTCTATGGTCTTTTCCCTGTCGAGCCTTGTCTTTGAGAAAAACTTGTCGGCGTAGCATATAACCTTTTCTTCCAACGTTTCAGGCAGCAGGTCAACGCGCGGCAAGGGCAGGTCCTGGGCTTCAATCTCGGCCTTTGAAAGTCCCGCTCCGGTGTGGCGTTCGCATACACGTGCGTGGCGCGGATAGCCTTCGGCGCGCATTATTTCAGCCCCGCAGATTCCGTGGCGTATGTAAGGCTCGGTGCCGAAACACTTTATGCCCGGCGCGTCGGTCATTACGATGCCGATGTCGTGTATCATCGCCGCCTCAAGAATGAATTGCCTGTCGAGTCCCAGTTCGGGGTGCGCGTCGGCTATTGCCAGCGCCTTTTCGGCCACCGCCCGGCTGTGGGTTACGAGGATCTCACGCAGGGCGGAATTGTCTCCACAATATTTGTCAATCAGGACTTCATAATCCATACAGTTACATTCCTCCTTACCATGCTATTTTTTCGTTTCTTATATGTTATAATATAATCAGCAATCGTCGCTTAACGGTTGCAAAGGTAAGCGTTTTTATTTAAAACAATATCGTTACATCGTTTACTTTACTATATTTTTGTTACATTTGCAATGACTAATATTCAAATAAACGATGCCAGCATTTACAAAGATATTCATACTCATACTGTTTGCCGCACATATGGCCACGGCGGCATCTGCAGCAAAAGAGACAAAATACGATCGTCTCATTAATGCATGTTCTGAATGGGCTGACAGTAGGCTGATAGCAGAAGGTGACAGGCTGTTGGCCGGTGGCAATATGGAGAAAGCCCTTGTTATGTACTTAATAGTATGTAATAGGGCCGACAATCCAAAGACACAGGCTGAAGCGCGTACACGTGTGTCGGCATATTTGAAAGCCGGTAATGCATATTACGACAACGGTAATTATTCAAAGGCGCAGCTTTTCTATTTAGACGGACTGAAAGTTGCCGAAGCTGCACCAACCCGGCCTTACGTGGCTGAATTGTACAAGAATATGGGTAATGTGTACTGTATGTTCCAAGATTACGAGAAAGGTTTGCATCTGTATAAAGTCGGTGTAAAGCAAGGCATGGCTACAGGAGACAACGAGACGCTTTATAAGATATACCAAAACATGGTTGGCGCATACATATATAAGAATGATCCTGACAATGCGAGGCTTTATTACGACAAGGCCAGGATGACTCCGCACAAGGTTACCCGTATCACGACTTTCATGGATGGATACACACACGCACTGCTCATTAAGGCTGAAGGTCATGCCGATAGCGCAGTTGAAGAATTCAGGCGGCTTGCTGCCTACGCCAATACTTTTGGCATGGATCCTCGTTATGAATGTTCGGCGTACAAAGAGGCGTACGAGATATATGAAGAGACCGGTCGTTATGATTCAGCTATAGTCTATATTAATCGCTGTAAGAATCTGGCTGAAAGCAGTAGGCTGACTCACATGTTTGTTGATACTTATAAGCATTTGGCCGACATATATGCCCGTCGCGGCCAGACGGATAAGGCGCTCACGCTGAAGTCTGAATATCTTGACATTAAAGATTCTATCTTTAACGTACGCGAATTTGACATGGCCAAAAACCAACAATTCATATATGAGACCGAGAAGGCTGAGCGCGACATAGCTTCACTCAACCGAGATAAGGAACGCAGGGCACAAGTGATAAGGAATCAGCGGCTTGTCATATTATGCACAACAGTTGGAACGGTCATCGTACTACTGTTGCTGCTCTACGTGTACAGGCAGAAACAACGGCTTTCTGAAAGCTACCGTAGCATGTTCCAACTGAACAAGCAGCTCTCCGAAAATTACCGTGCGGCGAAAGCACAACAAAAGAGAATGTCCGACGAAACATCTCCGATAAAAGCCACAAAGGAGTGTGCCCCTGTACATGCCGACTTACCTACTGGCCAAATGCCGCTATCGTCTGTTCCGCCAGTTGACAGTGATAGCAAATATAAGAATAGTAGCCTGAACGACGAACAGCGTGAAAGATTGGCTGATGCCATTACCGATGTGATGGACAACAGCGAAGAGTTTTGTAATCCTGACTTCTCGTTGGATATGTTGGCAAGGCTCGTTGGCTCAAATAGCAACTATGTGTCGCAGACAATCAACGTCGTATATAATAAGAATTTTAGCAATTATGTAAACGAATATCGCGTACGGCTTGCATGCACCCGTTTGTCCGACAGTAACAGCTATGGGCAATACACGATACGCAGCATAGGTGAAAGTGTAGGCTTTAGCGTGTATGGCACTTTTATCAATGTTTTTAAGCGATACACGGGCATGACGCCGTCACTTTACCAGAAACTTGCTTTAGAAGAACAGGCCAAGTAGCGTTTAATGATTCATAATTCATGAATCGTGAGTTGTTAGGTTTGTGAATATTCTTGATTCTCAGTATATTTGCCACGCAAGTTTCATGAAACCAAACGTTAGCAAACAGAATTTCACAAACCTAAAAAACTTACAGACATGAAAAAGACGCTACTATCCATGCTCGGCCTTATGACGGCAGGCATGATGTCGGCTCAGGTTTACATCACCGACATTAAATTCAATCCGAACGGAGTTACCAACGAGGGACTTGTCGTCGGCTCGTTTGGTGAGGATATGCCTTTTGTTCTTTGGGACGCCAAAAGCGGTACGGGAGCAACAAGCATGAAAGCCATAGGCGGTCAGTCTATGGGACAGGAAGGAGCCGGTGGCGTAGCCCGTTTCTCGCACGACGGTAAGTTCGTTGCCGCACCGACATGGATTGATGATATTCCGGTAAGTACCAACTGGGAGAAGAAAGAATACCCGGATTTTGCTTTTACGTATAAAGATATAGCATACGCTTCTGATTTTGTGCTGTTAGCTGTCGGAGCGGCAGAAGACGGACAGTCGGGTGTTATTTTGAAATCTTCGAACAACGGTGATACTTGGAGAAATACCGAATACAATGAAGGCTCAGAAGTCTTATCATTACCAACAACGGGCATAGTATCAATAGCTCCGCAAAGTTACCAGCACATATTGGCCGGAGGCATGAACGGGAAGTTGTATCTTTCAACAAGCGCAGGTACGGGCTGGGAGCTTGTTGACGTACAGCCGGAAGGCGACGAGTCTGTGGTTGATACATATTGGGCGATGGATTTCATGTATGCAGGTCCGTCAGCCCCGATTTCTGATTACGGAGTGATTGGCGTTGAACTTGAAGGCGGTACGGGTGCTGTATGGTACACAGAGAATCAGGGAGAAAGTTTCTTAATAGCTACCGGAGTGAACGGTGTACCGTCGTATATTACGCATTTGAGCGGAACATTTTTTATGACGACGTTCAACGGACACATTCAGAAATCGGAAGATTACGGAAAGACATGGACTGACGTATTTACTACAGACGGCGCACCTCTTTACCGCATGAAGTTTGCAGACGAGAAAAAAGGTATAGCAATGTCAGACAACGTTGTTTACATAACACGTGACGGCGGCAGCACATGGACAAGGCAAGATGTTATTCAAGCCGGCATCAATCCTTTGGCAAACGGTAACGCTGTGAAATGGAACGATGCTACATGGAACGGCAACACCATTATGCTTGCAGGAAATGGCGGTATGTTTTATACTTCCACCGATGACGGAGAAACATTCTCAAGCGTGACACCGGACAGCGAATATGACGATGATTATACTCTCCTTTATTATGCTCGCGATGCTTATTCACTTTTCGGACAGGGGGGACTTTTCTACCACAAGAAGGAAGTCGGCACGGTAAGTGCATACGGCGCAGGTATATACGATATAGAGAATGACACTTGGACTATGCTTCCGAGCTTTGGTCAGGTTTCGGATAGAAACGTAGCTTCTCCGTGGCATTTCTCCGGTGACGGACAGACTGTAGTAGGTGGTGTCAAGGCATATAGTCCAGTTACAGGTAAGGTAGTAACCCATGCAGCAGTAATGACCCGCGACGGTATTACGGACCTGGGCAGCAAGTTTGACGATATAACAGAGGAGCCGTTGGCCGGCAGGCCTACACAGGCAAAGGGCGTAAGCTATGACGGAAGCGTTGTGGTAGGTTTACAAGACACATGGGGGCCGCGTTACGGATGTATCTGGACAAGAAATGCCGACGGAAGCTATACTCAGAAGATGATGAAGAAAGACATGTCGATGTCTGATGATGAAATTGACTATGCAAATAAGGAGCAGTGCATGTCAAACCTTGTGTATATGGCACGTTCGGTGTCTCCCGATGGCAAGTGGATTGGTGGCGACGGCAACAGTTGGGCTGTCTTTAAAAGTCCGTGGTTGTGGAACAAGGAAGAAGGATATGTATTCCCGTTTGGTGAAGATTCTGAAGTAGGCGGCAGCGTGGCTGCTATTACCGCAGACGGAGAAAAGGCTGTTGGCTGGCAGGGTATCGGTTCGTCTGCATGGCTGTATGAGAAAGGCAAAGGCGTTACTTACCTGCAAGATTATGCAACAGAAGTTCTCGGTTATGACTTTGGTGACTTTGCCATAGCGTCGGTTTACGACATATCTCCTAACGGCCGTTATGTTACCGGTTATGGATTGCGCGGTGTCAACGATATGTACGGCTACATGATTGACCTTGAGGCCGGAACGACATCAATCGAAAGCAAGACCGTTGACCAGGTAAAGGCGTCTGTATATCCTAATCCTGTTGCCGATGAACTGCACATCGACATGCCATTCGATTCTGGCGACGTGGTTACAAAGCTGACACTTGTCGACATGCAGGGACGTGTAGTACGCCGCATTGATACGGCACACCAGAGCAACACCATGGACGTGGCCAATCTGAGCGAGGGCATATACGTGCTTGATGTCAATGCACGTGGCACGCACAAGTCATTTAAGATTATGGTGAAGCATTAAAATAACGGCGGTATAAGATTCTTATAAATCAATTTCAATCATGGCGCATGCTTAATCGCAAGATCGGGCATGCGTCTTTGCGTGTTATTAAACCCAAATCGGTCATTAGACCGCTTGTGGATTATTAATGTTTCATATTTAAGCTTTCGGCCGTCTTTCTTTTCTTGACATAGCCCGCTATGCCTGCAAAAAACATACGTCAATACGCTCAATATAAAACAAAAATACAACCAAATCCTAATGACCGATTTGGGTTAAATAATACCGGTAAAAACAAGTTACGCCGGTGGTTGGAAAGATAAAAAATAATGAGCGGTACAGTGTCTTTGCCTGTCGGCAATAATGACATCTGTACCGCTTGTTATTTCAAGTCAAAAAGGGTGTATTTACGACTTATGCGTTAATCCAGTCTCTTTCGATGTATGCAATCACGTCTCCGCGGTTAACCTTAGAGCCTTGTTTAGCGGCTATCTCTACGAGCTTGCCGCCCAGGGCTGCCGGTATGGGCTGGAACTCGCCCCACGGTGTGTGTATGTAGCAGAATGTCTCGCCCTCCTTGTAGTGCTGGCCGATGTAAGGCTCGATGCACGGAGTGCACTCGCTGCTGCCTTCGAAGTCGAAGAATACCTGGCCCTTGTACGGTGAAACGATGGCGTCTGCCTTTGCGTGCTTGAATGCTGCCAGCTCTTTGGGTGACAGTTGTGCGCCGAGCTTGGCGTCCTTTGCCTTCTGGAGGTCGGCCAGCATGCGCTTCTTTGCAGCTCCGCTCTTATAGTCGCGGTACTGTTCCGGGTGCATTGCCAGCTCGAACAGCTCTTCGTCGTCCTGTCCGTATTCCCATCCGTGCTCGTCCATTTCCTTGCGGAAGTCGTCGAGTGCGTCGGGTATCAGCGTGTGCGGGTCTGCCGTTGTGAACTCGCGTCCCTGCTTGTTTGCAAGCTCGATGAGTTCGGGATCTATCTCTCCAGGTATCTTTCCGCTCTTGCCGAGTATCATTCCCCACATAGAGTCGTCCATCATCACGAAGCGTCCCTTGCCCTGTGCCATGGTGAGCAGGTTGAGCAGTGCTATGTTCTTTACGTACTGTGAGAACGGAGTTACCAATGGTGGGTAACCTACGCGCGGCCATACGTAAGCCACTTCGTCGAACAGTTTTACGAGAAGCTCGTCTGTAGTGTATTCGGGCTGTCCCTTGCTCTTTAGTATCGAGTTGATTGAGCGGTGGATGCCGGCAAGGTCGGCCATCATGCTTCCCATCATGCCGCCCGGCAGACCGCAACCCAGCAGGAGCGAGCTCATGTGCTTGTTGCCCGGGTTGATGAAGTAGCCCAGCCAGTCGTCGATGAACTCCTGTGTCAGCGTGCGTGCCTGCATGTAGGCGTTCATGTTGATTTCGGGCACTTCGAAGCCTTCGTTCTTCAGCATGCTTTGCACGGAGATGATGTCCGGATGAACCTTACCCCATGACAACGGCTCGATGGCGGTGTCGATTACGTCGCCGCCGTTCTCGCATACTTCGAGTATTGAAGCCATTGAGAGGCCGGGGCCGGAGTGGCCGTGGTACTGTATTATTACGTCCGGATGCTTTGTCTTGATAGCCTTTGTCAGCTTGCCGAGCATGGCGGGCTGGCCTATGCCGGCCATGTCCTTGAGGCATATTTCTGTTGCTCCGGCTTCTATTACCTGGTCGGCTATGTTGCTGTAATATTCAACCGTGTGTATCGGCGACGTCGTGATGCAGAGCGTTGCCTGCGGAGTCATGCCTGCCTCCAATGCCCATTTAACGCTCGGTATGATGTTGCGCACGTCGTTGAGTCCGCAGAATATACGGGGAATGTCGACACCCTGTGCGTGCTTCACCTTATACATAAGGCGGCGTACGTCGTCGGGCACGGGATACATGCGCAGTGCGTTGAGGCCGCGGTCGAGCATGTGGGTCTTTATGCCTACTTCGTTGAATGGCTTGCAGAATGCCCTTACGGCGTCGTTCGGATTCTCGCCTGCCAGCAGATTAACCTGCTCGAAGGCACCACCGTTTGTTTCAACGCGCGCGAAGCACCCCATGTCGATTATGGCCGGAGCCACACGCTCAAGCTGGTCTTTACGTGGCTGGAACTTGCCTGAAGACTGCCACATGTCACGATAAACGAGACTGAACTGGATTTTCTTTTTCATAATTAGATTTTTTTGGTTGTCCGCCCCCTCGCGGAGGCGTGTGTAATATTAATGAATCTGTGTGCAAAAATAGGAATTTTTCCGACATGCAATGACTTTTAACCCGAAAAATAACGTCGCTTTTTGAAAAAAACATGTTTTTAACCGAAATATGGTTTTAAAACAATCGTTTTTGCAAAATCCAGCTCGCAAACGGGGGTTTTAGCCCTGTCTGCGGGCAGTCGGCCTGGCAGGGCTGTGCAGCCGCATGGTGCCAGGTGTTAGCCTGATTTGTCAGAATGCACGTGGTAGTGCCCTTCCGCCTGTCGTTTTGTCAAACGGTAAATGTCGGTGATTTCGGTTAAAATAGATAATCATCAGGCATTTACAAGCCTCTTCTGCCGTAATATACAGCCTTTGGTATGCTGAACCGTGGCCTTTTGCAATGCGAAAGACGCCCTTTTGCATGCTAAAAGCATGCCTTTTCCCGTTAAAAAAGTGCCGGTTTGTCGGGCAAAAGCAGGCTGATTGGCGTCTAAATAGCCGTATTCCATGCTGCCTTGCATGTGTTTTTATTGCACAGTTTATGCTTGGTGATGCGTAAAAGGCTTATTCCCAACTTGTTGGCTTTCCACATCCGGGAACGGCGTTTTACAGGCTTGGATGTAAGATTTTTTATAACGTCGCCATTCTGGAGCGTCAAGGAAAATCAAAATGAAAGCATTTCTGCCGTTAATAAAGAATAATGACATTTTGCTGCGAAAGGATATCTAACCTCTAAAATAGTAAGGTCGCGGTTTATTTATACAATAATATGTTTATTCTAATTTATTAATGCGTAAGCGCATTGAATTATGGTAAGAAAGTTGACTTAGTTTTGCTATACTAAGGTGTATAGATTATAAAATGATGTTGTAAAAGCGAATTGCGTGACAAAATGACAATTAATAAACTTTGTAAATTTTAATTGATTTTTTTTGAATTCGGTATGATTTTTTATTATATTTGCAATTGGAAATGTTTGTTTTACCTTAAATGACCTTTGATTATGCGGATACATATTTTGTTTAAAGCGGTTGTTGCCGTCCTGTTGCTTGTGGCGTTTCCTTCACACGGATTGGCACAAGAAGTTGTTACCCTTGTATATGACGATGTTTGTAATTATGGCGACATACGCATTGTCCCGTCAGATGAGGCTAAGCCATTGCGTGTGTCGAGTCAACGTGCTGGAGTGGTAATGATTGACAAAACTAATTGCTCCAACATGCCTGATTCGCTTAAGGTGGCACTTAAGATTGCCTCTGATGTGTGGAGTGGGTACTTGGCTATTGGTGACAGTCTTAAGTTGCTGGTGTATTATGATGAAATCCAGGGAGTTGACATAAGGACTGCGATTTATTATAGAACTTTATCAGCATTGGCTCCAGAGACTTATTATCCTTTGGCTTTGTGTAGAAAGTTAAATAATGGCTTTCTTAAAAACTCTCCTCAATATGATGCAGTCATTCACATTAATAAGAATGTCAATTGGTGTGTCGGCATGAATAGTGGGGGGGCTATGTCGATGAAGAATCTTTCATACGGTCTGCTTAGAGCTATGGCCATGGCTTTGGGGTTCGGATCAAGCGTTCAATATAATAAAAGAGGTGAAATCGCTTTTTATTTCGGAAATGGAATTTCAATCTTTGACAAGCTTGTTTTTGCCGAAGATGGCAGGCGTTTGGAGAGTTTTAAGGGTATGAGTGGACAGAGCCTCGAGAGTTTCGTACAGCAAAACAACGGTTATCTTTATGCATCTGAAAAGTTGGATAAATATAAGCTGTACGCTCCGCAACAATTTGACGAATACAAGTCTCTTAAGTATCTATTGAGTCAAGAGAGCTTGATGTGTTACAGTGGTGAAGGTGTAAAAGATTTGGTTGTAGACGGGACCACGCTTGAACTTCTCGGAGCAATCGGTTGGGACATGTTTGTCGATCACGATATAAAAATAGTAGGCCGTGGCATTGACGACACGGGCATAACCTCGGCTTATCAGAGCCATACGTTTTATGTGGAATCAGAAGGCATGCCCGTGACAAATCATCATTGGGAATACAAGTTGCCGTTAGTATCGGGCGGATACGAGACGGTTGCAACGTCGCAAAACGCGGAGTTCGTAATACCTGCAATTGCAGACGGCGACGAAGATAAGTATGAGCACACCATAGAAGGTGACATCCGTGGACTTATTTCTTTCGAGGGTACAGGCAACGGAAAGCAGGTAACAAGTGCATATAACCTGACTCTAGAACTGAAACCCCGTATACTGCGTACTAATATTGTAAGTATAGTGCCAAATCAAAATAACGAATCGTATTATGACGTGACTGTAGATGTTTATTATGAGGGAAGCCACGACCTGTATTCTACGCTTGAAGAAGAATTTGGCCCATTTGCATTTTCTCTTTTTTCAGATACGCCTTATTATACAAGGTTAGCTTATACAAATGTAGATCTGTGGGGGTGTGCTTGGATAAATATTTCTATAAGGAACGACTATGGCAATGATATGGCAGTATTGGAAATACCAAGTATGATGAGTTTGAAAAATATCGCTACCAAAATTGTTAGGAATGATACTTGTACGTCAACTGAAATAAGTGTATTTACCCCGACGGGCATATTGCTTGGTAAGGTTGACGGTTGGGATAAACTGAAAGATTTCAGCAAAGGATTGCTTATTTTACAGATTTGCGATGATAACGGAATTTCACGGACAATTAAATACATGAACAAATGAAGCAAACGATAATCTTATCAATAATGTTTTTCTTTACGATTGCATTAAATGCTGATGGTGAGGAAATCAACATGGTCTACAAATCTGGAACACCGTTTAATCCTGATGTGGCGATTTTAGAGAGTGACACATGTGTGTTTTCATTAAGCAGTGGTAGTGTTGCAGATGAGTGGGCATTATATATTAAGACGACATACGGAGTGTGCAAATGCCTTAAAAAGAATATTTCTAATGATTTTACTTTTTCTGTGGGTATGTGCAATATCTTTTGGGATGATGTCGTAAGGTATGTTGAACCTGGCGATAGCTCTACATATTATCGTGGTTATGTTGTTTGTGTAAAAGGCACTTGTGAAGATACTGTAAATGTGTCTTTTAATCTTGCCCCGTCAAAACCAAAGGTGTTAAAAGCAAATCTTACTTATGATTGGTTCGATTTTGAGACATTAAGCTTTGTCAATCCGAATGTAGAACTTTTTTTTGCGGTGGAACATTTTGATAACGTAAATGGCAGTATCTTATATACAGAGACAGAAGCGATGTTAGATCTGAATGAATTTATTGATAAGGAGCTGTTTTGGGGAATACAAACAGAATATACAGGTGTGGAGGAAGTTAAAAATAATGTTTTCAGGCATTCTCATTATGGGTCTTGGAACCAATATATGTGCTTTTGTTTAATTAATAAATATGGGTATTCGCAAAATAGTGATACAATATTTACAACAGATTACATTACGGATCAACGTATTCTTGATTCTATTGCGAAATATTATACAACAGGGATAGAAAGTTTCGTTGTTAAGAAAGATGATGTTAATATAACTGTTTGTGGAAGTAACGTTTGTATGGATTCTAAGGTTAAAACAGTTACAATAACTAATTTATCGGGACAATGTATGTTGAGAAAGAATGAATGTGATAATATTGATATTTCAATGTTGCAAAGTGGCATTTATGTAATAACTTTAGTGACTGATACGGGTGAAAAATATTCAAAAAAGATAATATTATGAAAAATTTAAATTATTATTGTTTTCTAGTGGCAAGTTTGATGTCTTTTGCTCAACCTGCTAAATGCCAAGAATACGTGGAAGACTTTTCGTATATTTCAGACGAGGTTATTAGGACGGAGTTTGGTCTTCCTGTGGTAAGGAAAGTTTATGGTGGGACAAAGATAATTCCTGAGTTCGAAGGGAATTGGACGAACGAGATGAAGGGAGCGTTCGAGTTTGCATGTAAAATATGGGAAGAGGCTATGCCAACTACATTCCCTATAAAATTGATGGTGGTTCTAGATGAAACTTCAACAATGTATCAGGACAAACCAGTGTCTTCACGAATTATAGTTGAATTACATGAGAAAGGTGATGTTACTGGAATATTTTCAAATATGTCAACGCACATGCAGATAAAGGGTGCCACTTTTCATGAATTCTCAAAAAAGAGTGATACAGAAACATATTATGGAATATTGACTAATCGTCTTTTTGATGAATCTGATGCCACAATTCGTTACTATAACTATAATAACAAGTTGGTGGATAATTGTTCTTTCTCATTGGAGAATGTACCGGACGATGACTATTATGATTTTGTTACTCTTGCATTAAGGGACATAGCAAAGGCCTTCGGTATAATATGGTCAAACAGGGCAGTAAGGAATGAAACGTTGACTTACAATCCGGCTAGGTTTATACCATTTGAACAATGGATCGCTAATGCACTTAACTCAGGCAGTGATTACAGCCTTGCTTATAAGAATGCCACGAAAGGTTCGCTTACTATTGGACATTATGATACGTGGACACTTTATGCTCCGACTGAATGGGATACGGATAGGTCGCTTAACTATTTCATACCAGAGGAAGGTAAAAAGATAACTCGTTTGATGTCGTACGACTTCGGGCGTGGAACAATGATACGTGATATCGCTTGTCTTGACACTCGGAGCTTTTTTGAGGAAATATTGCGATGGACAGGTGATATTGCTGTAGGCGATGGGGGACATTCAGCTGAAGTTGAGTTTGATACTGACAAAACGATTCCTTATAAAGGTAGCATATCTGTTAGTTCAAATGCAAATACAATGTCGTCTTCGTCTGTGTATGACGTTGGTCTAGCTCTCGCCGCTTCGGGGGAAGTTAGCGACGAGATTTGGGAGTATATGACTCAATTCCATCCAAACAATGATGGTACAGGAGACATTGATAATCATGGGTGGAGAGTGGCATTGCTTAAGAAAGACGGAACTTGGGACATTGTTTATAATTTGAATGGTGGAGGTATGGGATATTTTACAGTTAGCACGTCGCAATTTGTACTCCATGACGAAATGGAGAATTACGCCCGTTCTTGTGACGGTTATCTTCGTTGCAGGGTAACTCATGCGAATGAAAAGAATCCACTGAAAAGCACTTCTTATTACTATCTTTTAGACTATTTACCTCAACAATTGGAGGTAAGTATGTCAAAGGTTATGCCTTATGAGAGTGAGGAGAGCTATTATAGGGATGTGAAAATAGGCTTGAAAAATATTGAAGGTGCAACCAGTGTCATTGTTTCACAACTTGACGAGGGTAATGAACTGCCTTACCAATATGAAGTCACCGACTTCAAAAAGGGGTATTTCATCGCTACGGTTGACAAAGATTTTACGTCTACGTTTACTGTTACTGCATATAATAATAACGGTTCAACAGCAAGTAAGCCATATGTATTGAAACCATTATCATTGCAACAAAATTTTGATGTGGAGTTTACAATAGAAAATAATACCATATTTATAACCCCAACAGACGAAAGCCTTATAGGTCAAGATTTGTTTACGACTTTCGAAATAACTAAGTTATTGCAAGTTGCGGTAGGCAATAATCTTGTGATATCTGGAGAAGTAAATTCAGATGGTGCGATAAATATATGGCCTATTCCGAAAGGTATGTATGTTCTTGTTGTTACAGACATATATGGAGGAAAACATTCATTAACCTTTACAAGATGATTGTAACCATAAATGAATGTCTGCATTTGCTTATATGTGTGACTCTGATCAGCTACTTTATTTATTTGTAAGGCAATTTACTTTGTAAAACGAGCAAAAGGTTTATTCTGTCAGTTAAAATGCAAGTATTAATCTTGACATGGACATAACTAGGTTTATTACTTTTAGAAGATTTATTATTTTTTAATACACCAGTGCGTGCCTTCATTAACAATGTAGGCACGCTGCTTTTTATGTACTAATTCTAAAGTTTCAAGAAATAGTCGTAATTTAAATATAAGTGAGTTATGTGTTAAATATTAAAGTCTTGTGTAACTGAAATTTTAAAATGATTAATGTAAAATTGTAAATTACTGATATATTTTTGTCAGATAGGAAGTATTAATAGTATGATGCAAATTGAATTATTTGTTTTGAAAACATTTTTACTGTTAAATGTGTAGCTTGTCCTTTTCATGGTTGGTTTTCTGACTCAGTTTTTTGTCTTACGATGGCGGTTTATAGATGATAAGATAACATTGTGACAGCTGATTGTGTAACAAAGCGGCAATCAATAAAACTTTTGTGGAAGTTTGCTTTTTTTGTTTGAATGTATCGTGAATTTTATTACATTTGCAATTGGAACGTTTTTTAACCTTAAAGGTTCTCTGATTATACGCATTGACGGCGCTGTGAATGTCTTTCAATTGCCTGCTACGGGTGGTTGCGAATCCTGTGCTATCATGCGTATGTAATGTTGAAATGAAGACGGTAAACATCCTAATATTAAAACAGAAGCATGGAAATACGGGAGGTATTGAATCATGAAAACATTGTTATTAACACTATTTGTTGCGCTTGTGCTTGGCATAAGCTGTTCGTCATTTTCGGGTAAAGTTTCCGAAAATGAGCCGGAGCAAGATACAGTTGTACGTTCTGTTCGTAATAGGTCTGGTGAGTATTGTGAGTTCTTTGTCGTAACGAAGCAAGACACTTCCGCATATTCATGCATTTTCAGTGTAATTGAAGGCAGTATTATCAGTGAAATTAATGGCTGTTTAAGTATGTCTATAAATCTTGATCGCAGAAAAAAGTTTTGTTTGTATATTAATGCAATTACGGCAAAGAATGACACGACAGCTGTTGCTGAAGGTGTATTTGACGAAACAGACAAATATTATATCCCAACGTATAAGCAATGGCTTCGTGAGATGGAATTATGCCTTAAGTCAGCATCTAAAGTGTACGACTTAAGTAAATTATTCGATATTGATACTTTTTTACCTTATTTGAGTGACGCTGCAGTCTTGGCGTCAAATAACTTAGTTGCCAATTTCAAACCAAAGCGTGACGGTCTTTATTCATATTCTGATATTGCAAAAAGCATAGAAATGACTCCTTTAATAGGCGACTTGAACAAAATACTGGACGAGTATGGTGTTGAAGTAGACGACGTACATTGTGAGGGTGGATGGTTTCCCATTGATTCGGATAAATTCATAAAGGAAAAAAACATATCGAAGACGCTTAAAGCGTCATACGACATAATAGGCATACCAGTTAAGTTTCATCTCAAGAAACAGGACGATGGACATGCGGACGGAACTGCACCATCGGAACAAAAACGGTAAATACAATAATGTCAAAACGGAAGCATGGAAATACGGGAGGTAATGAATTATGAAAACATTTTTATTATCACTTTCTGTCGCGCTTATGTTTGGCATAAGCTGCTCGTCATCTTCAGGTAAAGTTTCCGGGAATGAGCCAGAGCAAGATACGGTTGTGCGTTCTGTTCGTGACAGGTCAGGAGAGTATTGTGAGTTCTTTGTCGTAACGAAGCAAGACACTTCCGCGTATTCATGCATATTCAGTTCTAATGATATGTATGACCGTTTAAGTATGTCCATATATTTTGATCGTACAAGTAAGTTTTGTTTGGATATTAATGCTATTACGGCTGATAATGATACGACCGCTTTTGCAACAGGTGGCGTAGTTGATGAAAATGACAAAAATTATGTTCCGACATATACTCAATGGCTTCGTGAGATGGAATTATGCCTTAAGTCTGCATCCAAGGTATATGACTTAAGTAAATTATGCGTAATTCGTGCTTTTTCGTCAGACCTGAGTGACGCCACGGTATTGGCTACAAATAACTTGGTTGATAATTTTAAGCCATGGCAAGACGGTTACTATTCGCATTTTGATATTGCAAAAAGCATAGAAATGACACCTTTGATAGGCGACTTGAACAAAATACTGGATGAATACGGTCTTGAAGTTGAAGATGTGTCTTGCGAAGGGGTATTTGTTTACATAGATCCGGATGAATTTATAAAGAAAAACAACATATCAAAAACGCTTAAAACGGCATACGACATAATAGACATACCGGTTAAGTTTCATCTCAAGAAACAGGACGAGGGACATGCTAACAAAACAGCACCATCGGAACAAAGACGGTGAACATCTTAATATAAAACAGAAGCATGGAAATATTGGGAGGTAATGAATCATGAAAACATTGTTATTAACACTATTTGTTGCGCTTGTCATTAGTGTCGATAACTTATCATCTTCGGTAGTAATAAAATGAAGTACGTTTTCTTTTTATAAAGAATTTTGGTTTGCGGATGTAATGGGTCTGATGCCAATCCTGTTGAAGTGTTATTCAGCTCCATGTTCTTCGGATAAAGTTTTTGCCAATTCATTATTATTATATATTTTTGTTTTGTGAAACTTAACTTGATTGAATTATGACTGAATGGGATAAAATGCAAGAACATCAAATCTATAATGATTTTGATGCAGATTTGTTTGACTTGAGGGTTGAGGCAAAAAAACTGTTTAAGGAATTTAACCGTACTGAAGACGAAGAAATAGAACGGCGCCAGGATATTATGCGGAAACTCTTCAAGAAAGTAGGTGAGCGCGTTTGGATGGAGCCGAACTTTACTTGCGAATTCGGTAAAAACATTACTATCGGGAATGATGTTTATATTAATTTCGGATGTACGATCCTTGATTGCGGGCAGGTAACAATAGGCAATAATACTTTGTTGGGGCCTAATGTAAGTATATATTCGGCCAACCATTCACTTGATTCCGCAGAGCGTATTGCTGGTGCCTTGATTCCTGAGCCAATTACCATAGGAAACCGAGTCTGGATTGGAGGTGGTAGCACTATTCTGAGCGGAGTTGTTATAGGTGATGATACAGTCATTGGCGCCGGAAGTGTCGTAACTCACGATATTCCTTCTGGTGTTGTGGCAGCTGGAAACCCATGCCGGGTATTAAGAAAAATCACAGATAAAGACAAGGTCGGTTTTTCCAGATGAGGAAAATCTACGGCTAATCAGGAAAATCCCTTATGAAGACGCCAAGGCATTGCGTGTGTCGAGCCAACGCGAGGTGTGGTAATGCTCTTTTTTCGGAAACTCCATATTATTCGAGATTGACCTTTACGGATATTGATCTGTTCGTCGATGGAAATAAGTGTATTTACCCCGTCGGGCATATTGCTTGGTAAGGTTGACGGTTGGGATAAATTGAAAGATTTCAGCAAAGGATTGCTTATTTTAAAGATTTGCGATGATAATGGGAATTCACGGACAATAAAATACATGAACAAATGAGGCTAAGGGTGCTTTTATCAACAATGTCTTTATTCACAATCGCATCAAGTGCAGATTGTAAGTAAAATAGGTATGGTATATAACTGGACAGCCCCCTAAAAAAGTTATGAACAAAACTTTTTAGGGGGCTGTTAAGTCTTTATGGATGACTACATCCATAAAGACTGTTTGTAAATGTATTATTTAAGTTTACATTTCTTTTGCTTTTTGAACTTTTTTATATGTAAACCTGTGTGTTTAAGTCTAATTAACTGTTTTTATATGAAAAATTAGAAGTATTTTTCATATTTTTGCGAAAAACAAATCATTACTATAAACCAATGAAACATTATTTACTCAAAAAATCATTCGTGCCATGCATATTTATGGCAGGAGCCATTGTTTTTGCCGGTTGTACGGATAATGACTTCGACTTCAACGGCATTGACATGACGGTTGGCTTGGGTGGCGACGGACTTTCGTTGCCAGTAAGTTCGACCGACACGATAAAACTTGCCGACGTGCTCGAACTTGACGGAACAGAATGCGTCGTGGTAAAGCCCAACGGCGATTATGTATTCGAACAGACCGGCGAAGACGTTGAACCTGCACGCCCGGAAATAGGCGTGGTAACGGTTTCTCAAAACTCGGTTGAGTCTGTAGGTATTCCGGTTACGATAATACCCGGTTCGGTTTCGGGAAGTTTTGACATTAAAGCCAGCGGTGAAATGTTGAAGTTCACATATAGCGGAAAGAAGCCTGAAGACGTTGTTAGCCTTGACCATGTTGGTGTGGACGCGGAAATGGTGCTGGACATAACTTTCCCGGATGTGATGAAGATAGACGGTTTGTCTATTGACGAGATGGAGCTTGAATTGCCTGCTTTCATGGAGATAGGTAATGTAAGCGCTTCAAGCCAGTGTACTGTTCAAGACTCGCGCTTGGTTTTGACCGATGTGCCCGTAGACCGTGTGTTAAATGTCAGGATTCCCATTGAGGGGCTTGATTTCAAGGCTACCGACACTTCGCTCGGCAGCATCCATATTGACGGTAATGACAATATTGTGCTTGACGCCACTGTCAAAGCAAGTCTTGATGTAACGATAAACAATCTTAGCGTAAGTGGCGGCGGCACAGGCAACATTGTGGCAAGTCTGCAGCTTGGCGACATCAGCCTTGAGAGTGCGACCGGCAAGTTCGATCCGTCAATAGACCTTGACAATCTTGGTAGCGTGGAAGTGACAGGTATTCCCGATTTCCTCACCGACGGCAACGTAGTGGTTGACTTGTACAATCCGCAGATACTTCTCAGTATTGAAAACGACATGGACGTACATGGATTCGTTGACGGTACGATAACAGCTGTCAAGGATGGAATGAAGACGGAGATTAACGTGGACGCCATAAAGATAAAACCCAACGGCGTGACCAAGGTATGTATATGCCGCAGAAGCGAAGGCATAGATGCAGGCCAGTTTGATGAGGTAAAGGTTATCGGCAACCTGTCAGACCTTATCCGCACGATACCTGACAGAATAGAGTTTTCAGCCGAAGCCATGGCTGACGCCACGCAGACGGCAAACATAGAACTGGGTCATCCTTACAACATCAAACCTAGTTACAGCATAGAGGCTCCCATAACTTTCGACGAGGATGCAAGGATTGTTTATACCGATTCAATAGACGGCTGGAACAATGACATAAACGACCTTGAACTGGCCGACGACTCTTATATTAGCTTAAGTACTGCAATAGAAAACCGTGTGCCGGCATATCTCAGCGTAAAGGTTGACCCGATAGACGTAGACGGCAACGTGATTGACGAAAACGAGATTTCAGTAAAGGTGACACCGGCAACGCTCCAGGCGTCGGAAGACGGAGATAACTCAAAGGTTACACCTATTAATATAGAAATAAAGCAAGGCGAGAAAGGTGCGTTGAAGAGACTTGACGGTATTGCATTCCGCATAGAGGGCGGTGCTTCGGTTGATGGCAGCAATCCCGTAGTAGGCAAGACGCTCAACTCGGAGAAACATTTCCTCATAGCCCGCGACATTGTAGTGAAGCTCGTAGGAAAAGTGATAGGAGACTTTAACTAACCACAAACACCAAAACGACAATGAAACTTAAACCTTTAAGCATAAAATATTCAGTGGCGGCTGTAATGCTTGCCGTTGCAGGCGGAGCTATGGCCCAGGGACTTAATTCAGCTTATTATACGGAAGACTACAAGTTCCGCCACGACATGAACCCTGCTTTCGCCAATTCGGACAACTATGTGTCGATACCTGTATTGGGTAACGTTAACGTAAACGTGCATGGCAACTTCGGTTACCAGGACGTGATAATGGACAACCCGATGTATCCGAACACGAGCGACAAGAAGATGACAACCTTCATGAACCCTTACATATCGGCGTCAAAGGCACTCGAGGGCTTCAGCAAGGGGGACAACCGTATAGCCGGCGATGTTGGCATAATGCTGTTGTCAGGCGGATTCAGCGCATTTGGAGGTTACAACACAATCGAGCTTAGCTCGAAGACTTCGTTCGGCATGTCTTTGCCTTACGAACTGTTCGAGTTTGCAAAGAACATAGGTAATAAGACTTATAACATCGGCGACATTAACGTTCATGCAATGTCGTATGCAGAGCTTGCTCTCGGCCATTCACGACAGATAAACGAAAAGCTGCGTGTCGGTGCGAAGGTCAAGTTCCTGTTCGGCCTCGGACGTGCAGACCTGAAGTTGCAGAACATGAAAGCAGACCTTGCTCCCAATGACAAGTGGACTGTTTCAGGACAGGCCGTTGCCGACGTGTCGATGAAAGGCTTCTCGTATGTAACCGAGACCGATGAGTACAACGATCCTGACAGGGGAGAGTACGACAAGGTAGGTGATGTGGACCTTGACGGCTTCGGACTTAGCGGCTTCGGTATGGCCGTAGACCTCGGTGCTGTTTACCAGATAAATGAAGACTGGAGAGTAAACGCAGCCGTGCTCGACCTCGGTTTCATCAGCTGGAGTAACAACATGCAGGCCGTAAACCGTTCAGACATGTTTGAGTTCGGCGGTTTCCATGACATATCGGTAAAGGACGGAAGTGGTGTGGACATCGAGGACCAGACCGACAAATACGGCGACCAGATAGCTGACTTCATCAACCTGAAAGACAACGGCGACCAGGGCGGACGCACCACTGGTATAGGCGCAACGATAAACGTCGGCGCAGAATACAATCTGCCTGTTTACCGCAAGATTACCTTCGGAGCATTGAGCAGCACGCGCATAAAAGGTGCATATACATGGACGGAAGGCCGGTTGAGTGCCAACTGGACTCCATTGTCATGGATAGACGGAGGCGTCAGCTTCGCTGTCAACAACTTTACGGCTAGCATGGGATGGGTGCTCAACATCCATCCAAAGGGATATAATTTCTTTATAGGTATGGATCATCTTCTTGGTAAGATGAGTAAGGAATACATTCCGTTAAGCTCTAACGCAAGTATTAATCTTGGTATGAGTATTACCTGGTAATACAAGTAGTTTCAACGGTTTTATTTATGTAAACCAATTATTATTGCGTGCCTTACCAGAAAAGTAAGGCACGCAATTTGTTTTATGCATAATGACTTGATAAGCCAAAAAAATATTGGGCGTGCAATAAAACCGCGTCTTGTACGTTTAATAAAATGTGTAAAATATAAAATTCTTATAAATAATGATTGAATATGTAAAGGGTGAACTGGCCGAACTGACTCCTGCTTACGCTGTTGTTGAGACATCCGGTGTCGGTTACGGACTTAACATCACGCTTAACACATATACTGCCATTCAAGGTAAAAAGGAAGTACGTTTGTATGTATTCGAGAGCATTCGTGAGGATTCTTATACTCTTTACGGTTTTGCTTCTAAGGATGAGAGACGCATGTTCCTGCTGCTCATTACCGTATCGGGCGTAGGTGCCAACACGGCGCGTATGATACTGTCGGAGATGACACCGGCGGAATTGTGCGGTGTCATATCGTCGGGCAATGAGAAAATGCTCAAGATGGTGAAAGGCATAGGGCTGCGTACGGCTCAGCGTATAATTGTCGACCTGAAGGATAAGATAGCCGATTTTGACATTGTCGGAGAAATTCCTGCCGATAAGGGTGGGGTGTCATCCCAGGTTAACAAGGAAGTTAAGGACGAGGCCGTAGGTGCGTTAACCATGCTCGGCTTTGCTCCGGCTCCGTCGGCCAAGGTTGTTGTAGCAATATTGAACGAGCAACCGTCATTGCCCGTGGAACAAGTAGTGAAGTTGGCATTGAAACAGATAAAGTGAAAATAACGGGAAGATAGATGCCATAGGTACTTTTAATCTTTAATTGATAAATTATTGCGGATGAGGAAAATCGTTTACGGACTATTGTTCTTGCTGTTTATAGTTACAGCGGCGGGTTATGCAATGTCCGTGTCTTACGTGCAAAACGACAGGACGCGACGTAATGTCACGCGGCAGTCAGCCGCGCGCGATTCTGCCGTTGTGCGTTCCGTATCCGCAGACAGTATAAAGGCACAGCCGGTGCTGGTGGAAGAGGAGGTCATACCAGATTCATTGTTGCATCCGCGTTGGCGGATACAACGAATAACGCCAGTCACGGAAGACGATCTTGACACATATCCGGCAGACCTGACGCTTCCTGACAACATAAAGCAGGAAGTTGTTTACAACGACTCGCTTGACAGGTATTATATCGGTTCGAAGATGGGCGAGAGCTATCTTTCCACACCTATTGTTATGACGCCGGCTGAATATCGGAAATGGAGCGAGAAGAAAGAATTTGACCGATTTTTCCGCCAAAAGAATGATACTTTGGCAAAGGAAGGCGGAAAGGATAAGTTTTCGTTTTCAGACATGCATTTTGACCTCGGACCGGCAGAGAAAATCTTCGGACCTGGCGGAGTGCGTATAAAGACACAGGGAACAGCCGAACTTAAGTTTGGTGCTACGCTGAAGAATATTGACAATCCTTCGTTGCCTATACGTAACCGTAAGACAACAACAATGAATTTCGAGGAGAAGATAAACCTGAACGTTAACGGTAAAGTAGGCGACAAGGTTGACATGAGCCTTAACTATAATACTGATGCAACGTTTGATTTTGACTCCCAAAACTTGAAATTAAAATATGAGGGTAAGGAAGACGAAATAATAAAGCTTGTTGAAGGCGGTAATGTTTCGTTTCCGAGCAATTCGTCTCTTGTCAAAGGCGCTACGTCGTTGTTCGGTATCCGTACAGACCTACAGTTTGGTAAACTGTCATTACAGACGGTTGTTTCACAGAAAAAGTCGTCGTCGAAGAGTGTATCATCTCAGGGTGGAACGCAGCTTACACCTTTCGAGATGGATGTTACCGATTATGAGGAAAACCGGCACTTCTTCCTTTCGCGTTATTTCCGTGACAAATATGACGATGCCATGTCGCGTTTGCCCAACATTACGACAGGTGTTACGATAAACCGTGTGGAAATATGGGTTACTAATAAAAGTGGAACTACAACAAATTCACGTGACATCGTTGCCTTTACCGACTTGGGCGAGAATACAGTGGTCAGCAATCCGATGTGGAGTGTTACCGGGCAGCCTGTGCCGAGCAACAATGCCAATAGTGAATATTCGACGTTGGTAAACACGTATGCTGCGGCGCGAGATATTAACCAGACCAGTTCTGTTTTTGACGCAGTGTCCGGTTTTGTAGGAGGCAGCGACTATGAGAAGCTTGAGAGTGCACGCTTGCTCAGCAGTTCCGAATATACATTGAACCAGTCTTTGGGTTACGTTTCGTTGAAGACGTCGTTGCAGACTGACCAGGTGCTGGCCGTCGCTTACGAATATACTTACGGTGGAGTGACTTACCAGGTTGGAGAGTTCGCCTCAGACATACAAGACGTAAGCCAGGCCCTTTTCGTTAAATCGCTCAAGAACACCAGCAACAATCCGAGGCAAGGCAACTGGGACTTGATGATGAAGAACGTATATTATCTTGCATCGTCGATTGAAAAGGATAAGTTCCGCCTTGACGTCAAGTATCAGAGCGACACCACTGGCGTTTACCTTTCTTATATACCAGAACAGCAGGTTAAGGACCAACCTATAATAAAGTTGCTTGGCGCCGACCGTCTTGACAATAACAACAAGGCCAACAGCAACGGGTACTTTGACTATGTAGATGGTTATACGGTCAGCAACGGTCGTGTATTCTTCCCGAAAGTGGAGCCGTTTGGCGATTACATGTACAAGGCTTTGACTAATAAGGGCGTGGCTGCAGATGTAGCTGAAAGGTACAGTTATACGGAACTTTACGATTCGACAAAGACGATAGCCAAACAGATAGCGGAAAAGAACAAATATCAGTTAAGCGGACAGTTCAGAGGGTCGTTGGCCAACGTTATTTCCCTTGGCGCGTATAATGTGCCACAGGGGTCGGTAGTCGTAACTGCCGGTGGAGTTACTTTGACGGAAGGTACCGACTATACGGTTGATTATTCTTCTGGTGAGGTGACAATCCTTAACCAGAGTATTATTGACGCAGGTACAACTGTCAATGCCTCCTTTGAAAGTAATACTGATTATGCACAAGAGCGTAAAACATTTTTAGGCTTAAACTGGCAGTATGACTTCTCAAAGAACTTCCAGATGAGTGGAACTTTACAACACCTTTCTGAACAGGCACTGGTAACCAAGGTGGCAATGGGGGCTGAACCGTTGAACAATACACTTTGGGGACTTAATATTAATTGGAAGCATGAGAGCCAGTGGCTGACTAATATGCTTGACAAACTGCCATTCCTTCATTGTACGCAGCCGTCGCAAATCTCGTTCACCGGAGAGTTTGCCCAGCTTATAGCAGGACAGGCAAGTGGCGTGCAGGACAATGCTTCGTATATTGACGACTTTGAGAACACCAAGAATGCCATTGATGTTTCCACGCCTACGTCATGGATATTGTCAAGCGTGCCGACCATGTTCCCTGAACAGAGCGACAAGGCAACATTGAAGAGCGGTTACAACCGTGCGTTGCTGGCATGGTATACCATCGACCCTTTGTTCACCCGTAGCAGTTCGTCATTGACACCGTCGCATATTAAGAGTGATCTCGAACAACTTAGTAACTATTATGTGCGCGAGGTATACACAAGCGAGCTTTTCCCGAACAGGAATAACAACACGTATAACGGCGCAACTTCCATGCTGTCAATACTTAATTTGGCGTACTATCCTGACGAGCGTGGCCCTTACAACTTTAATCCAGACCTTAATTTTGACGGAACGTTGCCTAATCCCGAGAAGCATTGGGGTGGAATGATGAGGAAACTGGATACCAGCGATTTTGAAACTGCAAACGTCGAGTATATAGAGTTCTGGCTCCTTGACCCGTTTATTTATTCAAATGAACAGCCTGACGCAAACTTATATGGAGGCGACTTGTACATTAACCTTGGAGAAGTTAGCGAAGACATACTGCGCGACGGACGTAAGTTCTATGAAAGCGGAATGCCTGTTGACGGCTCGGAGAATTTCGTGACAACACAATGGGGTAAAATACCGACGCAGGCTACTGTTACTTACGCTTTTGCCACTACTGACGGTTCACGCAAGTTACAAGACGTAGGATACAATGGCTTGACAGATGCCGAGGAACGAGAATTCAGCACTTACCAGGATTTCCTCTCGGCCGTTCAGGCAAAGGTCACAACCGGACAGCGCGATTCTATTTTGAACGACCCTGCAAACGACGACTACCACTATTTCAGAGGCTCCGATTTTGACCGTATCGAGGCTCCGATACTTTACCGTTATAAGCGAATCAACAATCCTCAAGGTAATTCGCCTGATAGTGGCGACCGTACCGAGAGTTATGATACCTCTTATAAGACCACGCCTGATGTCGAGGACATCAACCAGGATTATACTCTTAACGAATACGAGAATTATTACCAATACCGTATCAGCATGCGGCCTGAAGATTTCGTCGTTGGGCGCAACTTCATCGTTGACAAGCGTGATACGTATCCGACTTTGCGTAACGGCAAGAAGGGTGCCGCCACATGGTACCAGTTCCGCATACCTCTTAACGATTTTGAAGAACGTGTCGGTTCGATAGGCGATTTTTCTTCAATTCGTTTTATGCGAATGTTCCTGACTAACTTCAAGAAACCCATCGTGCTGCGTTTTGCCACACTTGACCTTGTGCGTGGCGAGTGGCGTGCGTATGAGCAATCACTTAATCCTACGGCAAACGAGAGTGGAAGCATGTCAGTAAGTGCAGTAAATATTGAAGAGAACAATGACAAGACTCCTGTAAACTATATCCTGCCCCCGGGCATAACACGTGAACAGGACCCGACGCAGCCGCAGCTTGCCGAGCAGAACGAGCAGGCATTAAGCTTTGTTGTCAACAATTTCTCTTCGGGTGAGGGTAAGGCTGTTTACAAGAACACTACTCTTGACTTGCGGCAGTATAAACGTTTGGAAATGTTTGTCCATGCCAATGCTTTCGAACAGAATACCACAAACCTTACAGACAACCAGCTGGCTGTATTCATACGTTTGGGTAGTGATTACAGGAACAATTATTATGAGTATGAGATACCTCTGAAACTTACCGCGCCTGGCAAATACGGACGTTACTCGGTTGAGGATGCCAAGGCTGTCTGGCCGGAGGACAACATGCTCGACATACCTCTGAGCATATTCACTGACCTGAAGAAGGCACGCAACGTTGCAAGGGCGCAAGGTACGGCTTCTTATAATACCGTTTACACAAGTTATGATTCGGACAAGCCTAATAATAAGATCAGTATTTTGGGTAATCCTACGCTCGGCGAGGTTAAGACCATGATGATTGGTATCCGCAACCTCTCTGGAGAAATCAAGTCCGGCGAGGTTTGGGTCAACGAGTTGAGGCTCAAGGAGTACAATAACAAGGGTGGATGGGCTGCCCAGGGCGCATTAAACGTCCAGCTGTCTGATGTTGGAACGCTCAATGCCACAGGTAAGATTGTGACTGACGGTTTCGGTGGCATTGAAGACGGTGTATCCCAGCGTTCACAGGATGACTATAAGACATACAGCTTTACGGCTAATGTTGAACTTGGTAAGTTCTTCCCCGATAAGGCAAAGGTTACAGCCCCGTTGTATTACTCGATAACTCAGGAAGAGACCCGGCCTAAGTATAATCCGCTTGACACCGACATGCTTCTCGACGATGCGTTGGAAGGCACTGCCGACACTCATGAGCGCGATTCGATAGAAAGTATTGCCGTAACAAAGACAAAGAATACAAACTTCTCGCTGTCAAATGTGAGGGTCGGCATACAGACAAAGGGGCATCCCATGCCTTACGACCCCGCAAACTTTTCGTTCAGTTATAGCCACAGCCACCGTCATACGAGTGGTGAAACGACTGTATATGAGAATGAAGACAACTGGCGCGGCGCGCTTAATTATAGCTATACACCGGTATACAAGACGTTCGAGCCGTTTAAGAAAATGATTAAGAGCAAGAGCAAGTGGTATGATATAGTAAAACGTTTCGGTATTAACTGGCTGCCGCAGAATATAACCTTCGATACCGAAATGTTGCGTAACTATTACGAATTGCAAGAGCGCGACATGGAGAGCACAGGTACCCAGTTGCCGCTGACGTTCAGCGAACAGTTCCTGTGGAACAGGGAATTCTCCATACGCTGGGATTTGACAAAGAACCTGCACGCCAACTTCAGCAGCGCAACGCACGCCGAGATAGAAGAACCTTACACACCGGTTAACAAGGACTTGTATCCCGACCAGTATTCAGCCTGGAAGGATTCTGTGATGACAAGTATTAAGGATTTCGGCCGTCCGCTTGACTATAATCAGACTTTTACTTTGTCTTACCAGTTGCCGTTGAACCTGATACCCATATTCGACTGGGTCAATGCAGACGGTACTTATAACGCAACATATAACTGGACCCGTGGAACCGAACTTGAAGATGGTACTTCGCTTGGCAATTCAATCACGATGAACCGTTCGTACAATATCAACGGTTCTTTTAATTTGGAACGTCTTTACAACCATGTGCCATTCCTTAAGAAGGCCAACGACCGTTTCAACAAGACACAGAGACCTGTTTCACGTTCAACACAATTGCGGAACAAGAACAGGCAACAAAAAGGCGGACCTGCCGGGCGCGACAATAAAGAAAATGTCAGGAAAGGCAAGGAAAATGACGATGCCTTGCTAAAGAACAAGCGTAGCTTTGAAAAAGAAGTGGTGCTGATGCCCGATTCTTCACTGATTGTATCGCATGGTAAGAAGACCAAGAGGATTATAGTTAATGCAAAGACAAAGGAGGGTAAGGCATTCCGCCTGAAGTACAAGAAACTTGACGATAACCGCATACGTATAACATCGCAAGTCGATACGGCTGTTACTTTAAAACTTACTGTTACACCGAAAGCTCCTCTTGACGAGAACAAATGGTACAAGGCGGCCCAGTGTGTCGCCCGCGGACTCATGCTGGTGCGTAATGTCAGTCTGTCTTACCGTAACCAGTACGGCATGTACTTGCCGGGTTTCATGCCAGAAGTTGGCGACGTGTTCGGCCAACGCAGCGGCGGCGTAATGGCTCCTGGACTTGATTTTGCTTTCGGTTTCATTGACGATAGTTACATTGACAAGGCTTCAGACCGTGGATGGCTGTTGATGAACGACAGCGTGGCAACTCCTGCGACTTCGAACCTTACGGAAGATTTCCAGTTGCGCATGACTCTCGAACCGGTGAAGAATCTTAAGATAGACCTTAATGCCAGCCGAACCGAGAATAAGGCAAAAAGCATACAATACATGTATGCCGGCACGCCTACCACCCAGAGCGGTACGCTGTCTATGACCACTATCAGCATAGGCAGTGCCTTCGAGGGCATGGGCGATGCAACCAACGGATACCATTCGGCGACGTTCGAGAAGTTCTGCCGTTCGCTCGACGGTTTCCGCAATCGTGTCGAGGCACGGTATGCTGGTGCAACTTACCCCGCAGGTACGTCCCTTGCCGGACAGAAGTTCGACCCGGCCAACGGTACTGTGAGCAAGTACAGCTCTGACGTGATGATACCGGCCTTCCTTGCTGCCTACACTTCGATGGGAGGCAATTCGCTTTCCATATTCCCCGCTTTGTCGCGCTTGCTGCCTAACTGGACCGTGCGTTATAGCGGACTCAGCCAGTTGCCATGGATTCGTGATGTCTTTAAGAGTGTTAACATCAACCATGCCTACAAGAGCGTTTATGCGGTGGGCTCATACAGTACTTACAGCACATTCGTCGAGTACATGAACGGCCTGGGCTTTATCAGCGACGCCACTACGGGCAATCCGGTGCCGGGCAGCATGTATAATGTCAGTGCGGTAAGCATTAACGAGTCTTTCTCGCCGTTGCTGGGAATAGACATGACTTTCCGTAACAACCTGACATGCAAAGTGGAATACCGTTCTACCCGAGTTCTCAGCCTTAGCATGACGAGCGTGCAGATAAACGAGTCTACCAGCAAGGACTGGGTTATAGGCATGGGATATAAGATTAACAACTTCAAGCTCTTTGGCGGTAGTCGCCGTAGGAAGGTACGCTCGAACAACAGCAGGAATGATGATGACAACAAGTCGTCGTCAACCAGTTCGCGCACCAGCGGATTTAATACTGCATTAAATTTACGTTTCGACTTGTCTTTCCGTAAGCAGGCTGCCATCTGCCGCGACATAGCTTCGATGACCAGCTCGGCCAGCAGCGGTAATTCGGCCCTGAAGATTTCTTTCTCTGCCGACTATTCGCTTTCCCGTCTGCTTACCATGAGCTTTTATTACGACTGCCAGACCAATAGTCCTTTGCTGTCTGCCAACAGTTATCCTACTACGACACAGGACTTTGGCTTAAGCCTTAAGTTCTCGTTGACGAGATAGAGGGGGCTGGTGTTACGGGCATTAATGTTGTCGGAGATTGCTGTTTTTTAAGAAGTTGAAAATCGTAACTTCCGTTTTTGCCGTATTGTGCGCCTTTTCCTGACATTTAGTAATGCACGTGCCTCCTAATGGGGAATTATGGAGCCTGGCAGGTTTCTTTGTGGCAGAATGCCGATGTTGTTCTATTTTTCCTAAAAACAGATTATTATTGCAAATTTATTTTGAAGTTTGCCACACTTGCACTATCTTTGCACAAAAAGACGAAAAGTGTGCGGTTTTTGCATCAGGTGACGACTTTTATACAAGCTCTGACGTTTGTCTGTCGTATCTTAGCTTGTTGTTTAGAGTCGGATGCCTGTTGCAAGGCGGACAAGTCCGGGCCGCCACAGATTGCCTTCGTACTTAAATCTTATAACTATGAACTTTATATCAAATTTTGACGACCTTACAGGAATGCTTGCGCAGACGCATGGGCGCAAACGAGTGGCAGTGGCGAGTCCTGCCGATTCTCATACATTTTATGTTGTAGAGCGGGCTCTTAGCGAGGGAATAGCCGACTTCGTGTTAGTGTGTGTGGAAGAATGCAAGCCCGATTTTGCCGACCTTGCGACACGTTTTCCTGGACGCGTCGACATTGAGACATTGCCTACCGTCGACGATGCGGCACGCCGCGCCGTGGCCATTGTGAGGGAAGGTGGTGCCGACGTGCTGATGAAAGGTTCCATGAACACAGATAACCTGCTTCACGCCGTACTCAATAAGGAGCATGGCATACTTGAACCCGGAAGGGTGCTGAGCCATGTTACTGTTACACAGATACCGGCTTACGGCAAGCTGCTTGTTTTTTCAGATGCCGCCGTGGTGCCGCGTCCTACGCTGGACCAGTTTGATGCAATTCTTGATTACGCCGTGTCGGTAAGCCGCAAGCTCGGCGTTGCCCGTCCGGGCGTCGCCCTTATAAACTTTACCGAAAAGGTTAACGAGAAATTTCCCCATACAATTTATTATGAAGAACTGAAGCGCCGTGCCGCCGAAGGACGTTACGGCGATATTGAAATAGGTGGTCCGATAGACGTGAAGACAGCCCTTGATGCCGAGAGCGGTAAGATTAAGAACATCAATTCGCCGGTTGTAGGCAATGCCGACGTGCTGATATTCCCCAACATAGAGTCGGGCAACGTGTTCTACAAGACCCTCACACTCTTTGCGGGAGCCGAGACTGCGGGCATGCTTTGCGGTACTACTGTTCCGGTAGTGGTGGCATCGCGCGCCGACTCTTGCGAGTCCAAGTTCTACAGCCTTGCGATTGCATGCGTGGACTGATTGCCCGTTACGTTATCCATTTAAGGACAGGCAAGCTACAGATACCTATTCACAACAGAATAAAAACGAAAAAGAAAGCAAACATAACATGAGAATATTTGTGATTAATCCCGGCTCAACGTCAACCAAGATAGCCGTTTACGAAGACGAGAAACCCGTATGGATGACGGGTGCCCACCATCATGTGAGCGAACTCGCTAACTTCCATCATATAAGCGACCAGTATGAGTATCGTAAGGATTTCATAATGAAGCGTCTTGCCGAGGCAGGTATCAGTCTCGATTTTGACGCAGTGATAGGCCGCGGCGGCCTGCTCCACCCATTGGCAGGCGGCGTTTATGCCGTTAATGAGAAGATGAAGCACGATCTTATCCATGCCGAGCGCGAGCACGCCTGCAACCTGGGCGCACTCATTGCCGCCGAGATTGCCGCCGAGTGTGGCTGCCCCGCATACATTGCCGACCCCGTGGTGGTTGACGAGATGAGACCCGAAGCCCGTTATACTGGTTTCCCCGGCATTGACCGCAAGTCCATATTCCATGCCCTCAACCAGAAAGCCGTAGCCCGCAAGTATGCTGCTTCGCAGGGCCGCAAGTATGAAGACATGCGTCTGATAGTAGCCCACATAGGCGGCGGAATATCCGTTGGTGCGCACGAGTACGGCCGTGTAATCGACGTTAACAATGCCCTTGACGGTGAAGGACCGTTCTCGCCCGAGCGCGCCGGTACCGTGCCGTCAGGCCAGTTGGTCGACATTTGCTTCAGCGGCAAGTACACCCAAAAGCAGATCAAGCAGATGATAAGCGGCAAGGGCGGACTGGCAGCCCTGCTGGGAGAGACCGACATGATAACCATCGACCGTCAGGCCGAGAACGGCGAACAGCCTTACAAGGAAGTGCTCGACGCCATGCTTTACACCATAGCCAAGCAGATAGGTGCCATGTATGTAGCCCTTGAGGGTAAGGTTGATGCCATACTTCTGACCGGAGGCATAGCCCACAGCGATTATTGCATGAATATCTTGCGCCGCCAGGTTGAGTATCTTTCAGAGGTAGTCATCGTACCTGGTGAAAACGAGATGGGTTCGTTGGCCTTCAACGCGCTTGGCGTGTTGCGCGGAGAGCTGCCCCTCATGGAGTATGAATGATATTTCATGATATAGTGAGCTGAGGATTAAGTCTGAATGCCGTTTTATTTTACCACCGCATTTATGCTTAATCCTCAGCTCTTGTTTTTCTACTATACGGTCAGTTGTGTCCTACCGGCCGCCGGTAAAATCATTACGCTTTCCAAAAGGTCATGTTTTGAACTGCAAGAGGTTGCCTTTTACCGGCCAAGAGGTTACCTTTTGCGTCGTCAAAGGTTACCTTTTATAATATGGCCGGCCGTTCTTGACGGCATGGCCTGCAAAACCGTATCGGCAGAGTTGTCTTTACAACGCTTCTAAGTGGTGCGTGCAAGCAGTAGGGCTGGTGCCATGTTTGTTGTTAAGTGCTTGAGTACCATTGGTTTATGATGCATACTCTGGGTTGTGCCTTTTTTTAGTATTAAGCCTTTTGCGTAGCCAGTCATGGGGCTATATGCAGTTGTTAACTTTTGTATTCTTAATTTTGTAGATTCCGTCTACTAATTTGTGCCTTTCGTCTAAATCTTTAACATTTTTGTATTTTTACCGCATCTTTTTTGTAAAAAAGTGCAAATACCTTTGCACGCGATAGGTCGTGGTTGGACATAGCGCTTATGCATGCTCGGCGGTTTATCGTCCGGTCCATGTCGTATTACATAAATTTAAAATAAGGTATTAACATGTTTGATTTTACTTCAATTGCCAAGACGTGTGTGGCAGGGGCGGTCTTACTTGTTCCTTCGTCGCTGTACGCTCAAACCCGTGTCGTCACAGGCACGGTGACCAATGATTCGGGCGAGCCCTTGATCGGTGTTACCGTAAGGATGAATAGTTTGAAGCAGAGCGGAGTCGTAACAGACATCGACGGAAAATACAGGATGACCGTCAGCAAGACGCCAGCAAAGACCGATTCGTTGACATTTAATTATGTAGGTTATTCCTCGCAAACCATTGCATGGGGCGGTAAGAGTGTGGTTGACGCCAAGTTGGGCGATGGAACCATCGAACTAAGCAACGTCGTTGTAACCGCACTTGGCATCAAGCGTGAGGAGAAAGGTCTTGGTTTTGCCACTGAAACAGTAGACGGATCAAAGATAACAGCGGCTATGCCTTCAAACTGGTCATTGGCATTGCAGGGAGAGGTGGCAGGTCTTAACGTAATATCTGCCGGCGGCCCGTTGTCGTCGACGAAGATTTCGCTTCGTGGCGATGTATCACTCAACCCCGATGGTAATAATGCACTTATCGTGGTTGACGGTGTGCCGATGTCGAGTCCTATGAATAATCCCGGAACATCATACGGCGCAGGCGACAACAGTGAAAACTCTGTTGACTATGGTAACGGTTTCTCCGACCTTAACCCTGACGACATAGAGAGCATCCAGGTACTTAAGGGTGCAAGTGCTGCCGCCCTTTACGGCTCGCGTGCGGCTAACGGCGTCATAATGGTTACCACTAAGTCTGGTGCCGATGCCAATAAAGGGTGGGGAGTAACTTACAGTTTCAACAACTCATGGGATGTGGCAGCCCATTTCCCTGATTATCAGTACGAGTTCGGTCAGGGCCTGCCATCGTATATTGGAAAAGCTGGCACGGAATATGCCGGACAGCTGTATTATTCGTATGGAGCCGCTGAAGATGGCAATTCGAGTACCTCGGGCACAAGTAGCGCTTACGGTCCGCGTTTCGACGGCCAGTACTATTACCAGTACGACCCCGAACTTGAAGGAAGAGGTTTGTCGCCTACGCCGTGGGTGCCATACCGTAACAACCATTCAGACCTTTTCCAGACAGGATATACTATGACTAATTCTGTAGCCCTGACCGGCAAGAGCGACAGGGGAAGCATGCGCGTGTCGTTTACCCACTCCAAGAACGAATGGATATTGCCAAATACTGGTTACGAGCGTATTACGGTTTCCGTGTCGGCCAACCAGCAGCTTTCACGCAGGGTCAAGCTCAATTTCAAGACGTCTTACACTTACCGCGACGCGGCCAACGTGCCTTCATTGAGTTACAACAGCAACTCAATCTCATATTTCCTCATTTTCCAGAATCCTAACTTCAACTTTGACTGGTTCAAACCCATGTGGTACAAGGGACAGGAGAACGTCAACCAGATACGTCCTTTCAGCTCATACCTGCCTAACCCGTATGTGGTGCTTTACGAATCGGAGAATCCTTCAACCAAGCATAGTGTCATATCAACAGCTTCAGCTACGGCGCAGCTCAGCCAGCATTTTGATTTCATGGTGCGCTCGGGCATACAGCTTTCTGCACAAATGCAGGAGCAGCACAGGCCAATGAGCGACAGGGTGTTCCCTAACGGATACTTCAAGAAGCAGAATATAATAGACTATGAGATTAACAGTGACGCTTTGCTGACTTACCATAACAGTTTCTCGAACGGGCTCAACGTTAATGCGGCTGTCGGCGGAAACATAATGTATTCTTATTACGACTTGCTTTCAGCAGCCGTGATAGGTCTTAATACCCCGGGAGTATACAGCCTGGCCAATGGTGTGTCTGACCCTCAAGTGCGTACAACCATTTATAAGAAACAGGTTAACAGCCTTTATTTTACAGCAAACTTCTCATACAAGAACAAACTCTTCCTTGACATCACCGGCCGCAACGACTGGTCGTCAACACTTCCGAGAAACAACCGTTCGTTCTTCTATCCTTCTGTGAGCGTAAGTGGTATTATTAACGAAATGGTTAGAATGCCAGAACAGATAAACTTGCTTAAACTGCGTGCTTCTTGGGCACAGGTCGGTAACGATACTGATCCTTATAAAACGTCCGGATATTATGAGACAAGCCCCTTCGCCGGCTCGCTTGTCACATCTTCGACATTATTTAATGCCGGTTTCAAGCCCGAGATATCTAATACTTATGAAGTAGGATTTGACTTCCGCATGTTTAACAACCGGCTCGGTCTTGATGCTACATATTATTATAATAGGACAAAGAACCAGATACTTGACGCACCGTTCGATCCGACAACCGGTTATACTAAGGGAACCATTAATTCCGGATGCGTACGTAATCAAGGTTTGGAATTGGTGCTTCATGCAATGCCGGTAAAGACAAAGGATTGGGAATGGAACGTAACGGTAAACTGGTCCAAGAATGATAACAAGATTCTTTCACTCTCGCCCGAGGCTGACGAACAGCAGGTTATCGGTTCGTACGTCAGCGGCAATGTGTCGATAATCGGTACGGTAGGAGGAACGACCGGAGACCTTTGGGGTTATAAGTTGAAGCGCAATGAGGACGGCCAGGTTATCATCGGCAGCGATGGTCTGCCTGAGCGTACTGATGCTATCGAATACGTAGGTTGTGCCTATGCGGACTGGAAGGGTGGTTTCAATACGACTCTGAAGTATAAGAACTGGCGCTTGTCGATGTCCTGGGACGGACAATACGGAGGCTTGATATACTCTCAGTCGCACCATAAGATGATGGAGCAGGGCCACATTACCGAGAGCCTTAACGGCCGTCTGCCAGGCACTCCGTTCTATCTTGACATAACGGACCCCGAGATAGCCAAGCAGATTACAGACGCCGGCTACACTCTACTTGACGGGGTTTACATGATTGCACCGGGCGTTGTTGATAATGGAGATGGTACTTACAGCCCAAATACGACAATAACGACAGTTGAGAAATATAATAAGGAAACATATAGGATTGCCAATGTCGAAACTAACTCGTTTGACGCTTCGTACCTGAAGCTACGTGAACTCCGCATTGACTTCGACTTCCCGGCAAAATGGCTGCACAATACGTTCATCAAGAAAGCCAGCATTGGTGTTTACGGACGCAATTTGCTCTGCATAACTGACTATCCGATGTTTGACCCGGAGACAGTCTCGCTTGACGGAAGCACAATGGTTACAGGAGTCGAGGTGGGAACACTGCCTAGTACACGCTCGTACGGTTTAAACTTAAATGTATCATTCTAATAAAAAGAGAAATACAATGAAATTATTGATAAGAAACGTCATGCTCGCCATCGCAGCCCCTGCATTATTGTTGACTTCTTGCCACGAGTCGTTCGACGAGCTCAATACCGATCCAACACACATGAGCCAGGCCAATGCCGGCAGTTTCGTACGTCCGGTCATGTACGGCATGTCGACCTATAATTGGAACCGTTACAATTCATGGACATTCCAGCTTATGCAGTTGTGTGTGTCAACAAGTTCGACGTCAGGCATAGGCTGGTATAATGCCACCGACGCTTCAGGAGATGGTACTTGGACTAATTATTATTACTGGCTGACCAACGCAAAGAAGATTTACACTTACGGCGAGCAGGCAGGAGATGCCAACTATATGGCGTTATCGCTGACTTTGCAGGGCTGGATATTCGAATTGCTGACCGATGCATTTGGCGATATCCCCTTTGACGAAGCCTGCCGGGGCGAGGAAGGCTTATACCAACCACGTTTCGACAAGCAGCGAGATGTCTATGTAAAGATTATAGACATGCTCGACCAGGCTAACAGCTTGTACGACACGTCCAAGGGACTTCAGTTTAATTCATCGGGCGATATGCTCTATTGCTCTTCTGATGCGGACACCGAAGGTATAATGTTATGGAAGAAGTTTGCTAATTCATTGCGTATGAGGGCACTGCTCCGTGTGATAGACGTACCGGGACTTGACACGGCGGACAAACTGAAAGAGATGGTTGAAAATCCTGACAAGTATCCTGTATTCGAGTCAAACGATGAATCGGCAATGGTCTCAATTAGCGGAGTAGCCCCGGAGGAAGCCCCTCTGGCGCGTCCTTCAGACTTCACGTCTTATCTGGTATTGTCAGAATTCTTTGTAAATACCCTTAAGCAATGGAACGATCCGCGCCTGCCCGTATTCGCCCGTACGGCAACTAATGACGGCGTTACCGGCTACTACGGCATTCAGAGCGGTTACCAGGTGTTGCCTTCGATATCGGCGTCGCAGCCAAATACGGATAACCTTGCCGTAGCCCCTATGCGTCTGCAGCTTATGACTTATCCCGAAGTTTTGTTCATCAAGGCGGAACTTGCACAGCGCGGTGTCATTACCGCAGATGCTGCAGAACTATACAGGCAGGCCGTAACGGCAGCAATTGAACAGTGGGGCGTTGAAGTTCCAGCCGACTATTTTGATAATCCCGAGACCGCTTACGACGGAACTCTTGAGAGAATAATCGAACAGAAGTTCTATGCACTGTTCTTCTGTGACTACCAGCAGTGGTTTGAACACAACCGCACTGGTTACCCGGAGATACCTGTCGGCCCGGGCGTTGACTCTTCAAAGCACATGTTGAAGCGCTTCAAGTATCCTTCGATATTGCAGCGCACAAACAAGGCAAACTATGATGCAGCCAAGGAGTCAATGGGCGGTGATGATTTTTACAACAAACTTATTTGGCAGAAATGATGGTGTTGGTACGATTTTTGAAGCATTTTTAAAATTTAACGTGCCCACCTTCTGTTGTTGCGGAGGGTGGCGGCGGTGTTCAGTTATGTTTGTACTTAAAGAAATAAAGTATATAGAATTATGAAGAAGATGTTAGCGTTAATCATGATGTGCGTGGCTGTATCGGCCGGCGCGCAGGATCTTGCCCTGAATTACAGCAGTATGGCCGGCGACAATACTGCTACAACCGCGACAACGGGAAGCACCGTCGCAAAGACTTTTGTTTTTCATACCTATGGTGATATTCCTGTGGCCAAGACGACTTTCAGCGAAGAGCATTATCTTGGCGGTGACGTTACGGAGAAATGGAATACCTTCTTAGCGAACTATACTCATGAATATTCTGTCAGCGTGGGACTGTCAAACTCTGGTTACGAGTTTGTGAAACCTGCGATATATAACGCCGTAAAGCGTGCCAACAAGTATGTCAGGAAGGCCTTGAAGAAGAATGTGATGACACAGGCGGAAGCCGTAAGCACGATGTCGCACATATTGGACTGTGCCAACGTTATTTGCTTCGACAGCAACACCAAGAGCTTCGAGGACGCCGCCAGGCAGGCAAAGACCGGCGAGGACGTTATCAGACTGTTTGAGAAAGTTGAACTTGTAAGATGATAAATATTCTGATATGAAAATGAAAGTATTTTTTGCGCTGTTACTGAACGCATTGTTCATTAGCAGCGGCGTAGCCCAGGTTGCCATATTCAACATTTCGGGTACGGTTAAGGACACTTCTGGACGTGGCATCAAAGGTGTCGTGGTAAACGATGGCGTAAACTTCACGCAGACCGACGCACAGGGCCGCTGGGCGTTGCGCACCGATACGATGGTGAGCAAATTCATCAGTATTTCCACGCCGGCGGCTTACCGTCTGCCAGCCAAGGACGGCATCGCATCAGGATTCTACCGCCGTGTTAATCTGGCGGTCAAGTCCGGATGCAACTTCGTTCTCGAGCCACGGAGAAACAACAGCAACCGTTTCCACTACATTGCCATATCCGATCCGCAGGTAAGAACGGCGTCAGACATGCGCCGCTGGCGTTCGGAGGCGATGGCAGACATACGCCACACCGTCGATTCCCTTAGCCGCAAGGCTGAGGTCGTGGGCATTGCGCTCGGCGACATGGTGTTCGACAACATGCCGATTTACGCAGATTACATAAAGTCGGTCAAGAATACAGGCATGACAATGTTCCAGTGCATAGGCAACCACGACTTCGATTGCCGGTGGAAGGGTATTGACAACATGCCCAAGGGCACGCCTGTCTACGGCGAGATGGAGTATAACCGCCATTTCGGACCTACCGACTATTCGTTCAATATAGGCAAGGCGCACGTCATAACGCTTAACAGCATCGACTATGCGGGAAACAAGAAATACCAGGAGAAACTTACTGACAGACGGCTTACGTGGCTCGAGCGCGACTTGAAATATGTGCCTAAAGGTTCGCTGGTTATCCTTAATATGCATGCTGCAGGATGGAATGTGGACGGTCCTGCCGGCAACATACGTAACGCCGCACAGTTGGAGAGTCTTCTGCGTGGTTACCGCGTACACGTGTTCTGCGGCCACACGCACTACTACCAAAACATCCAGGTCAACGAAAACCTTTACCAGCACAACATCGGAGCTGCCTGCGGAGCATGGTGGTCGGGATGGATTAACCGTTGCGGCGCTCCCAACGGTTACTTGGTAGTTGACGTCGACGCCCAGGATGTACGTTGGCACTACAAGTCGACGGGTTTTCCTCTGTCCCACCAGATTCGTATTTACAAGCAGGGCGACTTTAAGACGCAGCCCGGATATGTTGTTGCCAACGTGTGGGATTACGACAAGAAGTGCCGTGTGGAGTGGTATCAGGACGGCAAGCCCATGGGCGCCATGGAGCGTTTCACCGATGTCGACGAGGAGTATGCCTCGCGTTCGGCAAAGCGTGCATACGGTTCAGAGACTTCGCACCTGTTCCGCTGCCGCCCGGTAGGGAAGTATAAGAGCATACGTGTAGTGTTCACCAACCGCTTCGGTGAGAAGTATTCGGCTACCTTGCAGCCGTCGGTAGAGGTTATCGCCCACCGCGGAGGTGCAGGGCTTTATCCTGAAAACACTATTCCGGCAATGCTCAATGCTGTGAAAATAGGCGTGACCGACCTTGAGTTTGACCTGCATGTGACACGCGACGGACAAGTGGTCGTGTCGCATGATCCTTATCTCAAGGGCTATGATAAGAAGTATCCTATCTATGCCAACACATACGCCGACCTGAAGAAACTTACCATCGGCAACAAGGCCGACAGCAAATTCCCCGGCCGCAAGAACGTGGCTACGCACATACCGCTGCTTACCGACCTTATCGACTCTGTCGAGACATACTGCCATGCCCACTCTCTCGGCCCTGTAAACTATACGGTCGAGATAAAGTCTGCCGTCGGCAAGGACGGAAAGCTGTCGCCCGATTATAAGGCGTTTGCCGACGCCTGTGTGCGTGCGCTTAGCTCGCGCAGTCTCGGCTCGCGCTTGTTGTTGCAGTGTTTCGACATACGTACGTTGAAATACATTCATGAGAAGTATCCTAACATCCGCCTGCTCTATCTAATAGACAAGTCGGCTGGTACATACGACGAGGCCATGAAGCGCCTTGGCTTCAAGCCGTATGCCATAAGCCCCGACTTCCCGCTCATTACTGCTGACTTCGTATCGCGTGCGCACAAGGACGGCATGCGTGTCATACCTTATACGGTAGACAGCAAGGCCGACGCCCAGCGTGTGGCCGGTGCGGGCGTTGACGCCATTATAACCAACTATCCTGACCGCATGTTCAAGTGGCTCGGAAAGTAAGGTTAAGATGCGGTGGTGATGTGTAGGCTGTCTTATTGGCAGACAGCATGTAAATATCTGATTATCAGCACTTATCCTGTATAATTGTAAAAGGTGGCCTTTTGCTTTGCGAAAGGCCACCTTTTAGCGTCTGAAAGATGGCCTTTTATACGCTAAAAGACCGTCTTTTGTAAATTGGTATGATTTTATTTTATAGTGTTACATTAATATTCCGTCCTCAGCAGGAGTATCGTTTGCTCCGAAGCTGTCGGCCATATATTGTATGCACATTACCACCATGTTGTTTTTTCCGGTGTTGCGCAGGGCGCGTTTGCCTGCCGGCGCCACGCGCACAAGGCTGCCTTCGCTTACCTGTATGGTCTCGCCGTCAACGGTGAACTCGCCTTCGCCTTTTATAATCATATACAGCTCCTCGTGCTTTTTGTGTGCGTGCATGAACGGACTTGCCTCGCCCGGAGCCATTGTCTGCAATGACATTTCCATGCCTGTAGCCTTGAGGGCTGCTCCAGTGAATACCTTTCCTTTGATTTCAACGCCATTGCCCATCGGCAATACAAACTCGTTCAGATTGTCAAACTTGCCTGCTGATACGGCTGTGTAATTGCTTCCTTCGCCTAATTTCTTTAATTCTTTCATATTCAATAGTTTTTTAGTCCTATATACAGACCCTTTGCAGGGCTGTCATTGTGGTTGTCTTTTATCTGTTTTGCGATGCAAAGATACTGATAATCAGAATGTTCTGCAAGAAGTTAAGTTCGCGTAATCAGGTTACCCGATTGTTACCAATGGTGGTTTTCAGTGTGTTATGATTTTGTATTTTACAAAGTTTAACTCAATTAAGATTGTCGTGCGCCTTCCAATGGTTACTTTTGTAGACTGAATAAAGATGACAGTCATGCTGAATACTAATATTGATTACGCCCAGTTCCCCGGTTGTCCGATAAGGAATGTGTTGTCGCGCATCGGCGACAAGTGGTCCATGCTTGTGCTTTACACGCTCGACAAGTATGGAGTGTTGCGCTTCAAGGACCTTAAACTTTATATACCTGACATATCGAAAAAGATGCTTTCAACCGCCCTGAAGGTGCTTGAGGCCGACGGACTTGTTGCACGCAAGGTTTATGCCGAGGTGCCGCCACGTGTGGAATACAGGCTGACAGAGCGGGGGAAGACCCTCATTCCGCTTCTTAATAATCTTATGGAATGGGCCGTATCAAATATGGACGACATACTTGAAGACAGGGAAAGGTTCGTGGTTGGTAAATGAAAATGCCATGGCCTGTAACCTGCAGTCGGCTGCATGGTTACAGGCCATGGCATCAATCATGATGTTTTGTACGCTGTTTCTTATTTCTTATCGTAGGCGTGGAGCGGATAGTCAATCGTGAAGTGCAGGCCGCGGCATTCCTTGCGCTCGATGGCCTGGCGGGTTATGAGGTAGCCTACGTTAATCATGTTTCTCAGCTCGCAGATGTCGCGGCTTGCCTTTACACGCTTGAAGAGCGACTCCGTCTCTTCATAAAGCAGGTCGAGGCGGTCCCATGCACGCTTTAGTCGCAGGTCGCTCCTTACTATTCCTACATAGTTGCTCATGGTCTCGCACACCTCTTTGACGCTTTGCGTTATGAGTACCTTCTCCTCGTTGGTCATTGTACCCTCGTCGTTCCATTCAGGCACCTTGGTGTTGAAGTCGTATTCGTCAACGTGTGCGAGGCAGTGTTTGGCCGCAGCGTCGGCGTAAACGACAGCTTCAATCAGCGAGTTGCTTGCCAGGCGGTTGCCTCCGTGCAGCCCCGTGCACGAGCATTCGCCTATCGCGTAAAGCCTGTGTATGCTCGATTCTCCGTTAAGGTCTACCTTTATGCCTCCGCACATGTAGTGTGCAGCAGGGCGTACGGGTATGTATTCTTTCGTGATGTCGATGCCGATAGACAGGCACTTCTGGTAGATGTTGGGGAAGTGGTGCTTCGTTTCCTCTGGGTCTTTGTGCGTTACGTCGAGGCATACGTGGTCAAGTCCGTGTATCTTCATCTCCTTGTCTATCGCACGGGCTACTATGTCGCGCGGTGCAAGAGACAGTCGCTTGTCGTATTTCTCCATGAACGACTCGCCCGACGGCAGTCTCAGTATGCCGCCGTAGCCGCGCATAGCCTCTGTGATGAGGTAAGCCGGATGGGTCTCGTGCGGATTGTAGAGTGCTGTCGGGTGGAACTGTACGAACTCCATGTCCTTCACCGTACCCTTTGCACGGTAAACCATGGCTTCCCCGTCGCCGGTAGATATTATCGGGTTTGTTGTTGTCTGGTATACGGCTCCGCATCCGCCGGTACACATAAGCGTGACTTTGCTCAGGTATGTGTCCACCTTCTGGGTCTCGGGATTCAGGATGTAAGCTCCGTAGCATTCAATGTCAGGCGTGCGGCGTGTCACTTCTATGCCGAGATGGTGCTGTGTAATGATTTCCACAGCGAAGTGGTTCTCCTTTATCTCGATGTCAGGATTGGCCCTGACGGCAGCCATGAGCCCGCGCTGTATCTCGGCTCCGGTGTCGTCGGCGTGGTGCAGTATGCGGAACTCGGAGTGTCCGCCTTCGCGGTGCAGGTCGTATTCCCCGTTCTCCTTCTTGTCGAAGTTCACTCCCCACTGCACCAGTTCGCGTATCTGTTGGGGAGCGTTGCGCACCACTTGTTCCACAGCTTCACGGTCGCTAATGTAGTCTCCGGCAATCATCGTGTCTTCGATGTGCTTGTCGAAGTTGTCAACCTCCAGATTTGTTACAGATGCAACACCACCTTGGGCGAAGGCCGTGTTGGCCTCGTCGAGCGTTGTTTTGCAGATAATGCATATTTTACCTTTATGCGCTCTTGCTACCTTGAGGGCGTAGCTCATACCGGCGACACCTGCGCCGATAATCAAATAGTCATATTTGAATACCATAAGAACATGTTTAAGTTGACAAGTCGACCAGTTGACGAGTTGACAAGGTGAAGCGTTTCTTGCCAGTTGTGGTTTTTGCGGATTAGGCTTGCCTGCTTGTCTGCTTGTTTCTTGTCTGTATAGATTTTGTTGCAAAAATAATAAGAATTTCCGACAAACGTAATGCTTGTTGCTGTTTTTGGCATGTTATGAGTATCTTTAAAGGTGAATAATGTGCTTTTTACTGATAAAATGACTAATTTTGCAACTCAGAATTATGAACCGTACTTTCCATTATAGAGTGTCGTTCCTCAACTATGCGGCCATTGTCGTGGTGGCTGCATGCGCTCTTTTTGCGTTTTGGCACAGGTCGGCGCCCAACGTTGTGCTAGGTGTCGGGCTGATGGCTGTCGTGGTGCTGATGGTTGAAAGGATAATCCATACTTCATATGTTTTTACCGACGACGGCATGTTGGTTGTGTGCAAGGGGCGTTTCTCGCGTACTCTTACGATACGGGTTGGCGATATATTTTCAGCCAGGATTGTCCGTGCCGGACTGTTGCCGGTTAAATATGTCCTCGTAAGGTATGGCGCCGGGCGTGAAATATCGTTGCAACCTGTGAACGAAGAAGCCTTTATCAGTGAGGTAAGGCGCAGGCAGGCGCTTGTCGAAAGTGTGGAAAGTGAATAACAGGAGGCATGAGATTAAGATGACAAGAAGAAAATATAACCGCTTTACGGCTTCGGTCTGGGCAGGCGTATTATTGTTTGCGGCTTCCACGTGGAGTGCGGCTTACGGCAGGGTGGGAGGCTATTGTGCCGCGGATGGAGAAGCTGCCGACACGGCACAGGTCGATACTTTAGGCACTGACGTACTTATTTCAGAAGACGACAGGCCATGGCCGCAGAACGTACAGTCGAGGATTGAAGGCCTGTTGCAGGACGAAATGTTCGAGACTACTACCGTAGGGATGATGGTTTACGACCTGACGGCCGACTCGGTGATATTCAAGCACAACGAGCGCCAGCTTATGCGGCCGGCCAGTTCTCTGAAGATGATGGTGGCCGTCACCGCCCTTGACCGCCTGGGCAAGGACTATGAGTACGAGACAAGACTGCTGTCTGCTGGTTCAGTTGATGGCAGCGTGTTCGACGGCGACCTGTACTGCAAGGGTGGTTTCGACCCGGTTTTCAACGGAGCTGACCTTGACGTGTTCGTCGATAGTGTGCGCAGGCTCGGCATTGACACCATACGCGGCAATCTGTATGCCGACCTTTCGATGAAGGACTCTGACCGCCTGGGTGAAGGCTGGTGCTGGGACGACGACAATCCTGTGCTCACGCCGCTGCTGTTTTCAGGCGAGGATGAATTCATGGAGCGTTTCCGCGACCGTCTCGGTAAGGCCGGCATAGAGGTCGAAGGCGAGATAAGGACAGGCGATGTGCCGCGTTCGGCGCATACTTTGTGCGTGGTCAGGCGCATGATAGACGAGGTGCTGCCGCGCATGATGAAGCAAAGCGACAACCTTTATTCGGAGTCCGTGTTCTACCAACTTGCCGCTTTGGACAGTCCGTCGTCACCTGCCAGTGCCAAGAACGGCCATTTTGTCATGAACAAACTTATCAAGAAGCTCGGCTACAAGCCTTCAGACTATTATATAGCCGACGGTAGCGGCCTTTCATTGTATAATTATGTGTCGCCCGAACTCGAGGTGGCTTTCCTCAGATACGCTTTCAGCAAGGACGAAATATACGTTCCGCTTTACCAGGTCATGCCTGTTGCCGGCATCGACGGCACGCTCCGCCGCCGCATGCGCAGCGGCTATGCTACCGGCAACGTGCATGCAAAGACGGGCACGGTGACCGGGGTAAGCGCATTGGCCGGTTATTGTACGGCTGCCAACGGACATACGCTGTGCTTCTCGATTATCAACATGGGGCTGCGGCGTGCGGCGACCGGCCGCAAGTTCCAGGACAAGGTGTGCGAGGCACTCTGCCGTCCGTGAGCCGGTAAGGCTGCCGCCGATAGTGCAGGTGCTTGTCAAACAGGGTGTAAAAACAAAGCCCGGACAGACTGGATGTCTGTCCGGGCTTCTTTATGCAATGCCTTGTTGCGGCTTTTATTTTGCAGGAATCTCCTCGAGGGTCTTCACGAGCAGGTCCCAGAACTTTGTTGCCGAAGGCCAGTATGCGCGCTCGCTTGGAGTGTGGGGCGACAGCAGTGTCGGGCCGAACGAGCAGATGTCGAGTCCGGGATACTTTGAAAGTATGATGCTGCACTCGAGTCCGGCGTGTACCACCTGTACCGTAGGCTCCTCGTTGAACAGCTCGTTGTATATCTTGCGCATGCGCTTGATCAGCTCGCTGTCGGTGTTGGGGTCCCATCCGCCGTAAGCTCCGCTGAACTCAACCTTCATGCCTGCCATGTTGAAGCAGCTCTCGAGTGCCGTTGCCACCTCGTCCTTCTTGGTCTCGCTCGAGCTGCGGGCAAGTATCTTCACGGCAGCCTTGCCGTTTTCGATGTCGACGATGGCGAGGTTTGAAGATGTCTCGACGATGTTGGGTATTGACGGAATGTAGCGCCAAACGCCGTCGTGTGCGGCATATATTGCGTCTACGAGGTTGTCCTGGATTTCCTGTGGAACGATGTTTGCCGGCAGGGCAACGTCCTCAACAAGCACCTCGATGCCTTCCTCGATGCCCTTGTATTCGTCGTTGAATGTCTCCCTGTAATTGTTTACAAGCTCGATAAGGTCATCCTTGTTCTCCTTCGGCAGGGTGAGCACTGCCTCTGCCTCGCGCGGGATGGCGTTGCGCATGTTGCCTCCGTGCCAGCTTGCCAGGCAAGCCTCATCGTCGGCGATAGCCTCGCGTACTATGCGCACGAGCATCTTGTTGGCGTTGCCGCGTCCGGCGCATATCTCGAGTCCTGAGTGTCCGCCCTTAAGGCCTTTGACGGTAACCTTCACAGCCACGTCTTCCTTGTCGCTTTCCACTTCCTTGTAGTCAAGCGTGGCAGTGATGTCAACACCGCCTGCACTACCGATAATCAGTTCACCCTCCTGCTCTGTGTCAAGGTTGAGCAGTATTTCGCCCTCGAGTTCGCCTTCGGGCAGCGAGTTGGCACCGTACATGCCTGTTTCCTCGTCGGCGGTGATGAGCGCCTCAATAGGTCCGTGCTTAAGGTCTTTGGCCTCCATTACGGCCATTATGGCTGCCACTCCGAGTCCGTCGTCGGCTCCGAGCGTAGTGCCTTTAGCCTTTACCCAGTCGCCGTCGATGTAAGTTTGTATGGGGTCTGTCTCGAAATTATGCGTGCTGTCCTTTTCCTTCTGCGGCACCATGTCCATGTGCGCCTGCAGGATGGTGGTCTTGCGGTTCTCCATGCCCGGTGTGGCAGGCTTGCGCATTACGATGTTTTCGGCCGAGTCCTTGAAAGCCTCGATGCCATGCTCCTTGGCGAAGTCGAGCAGGAACTGCTGTACTTTTGCAAGGTGGCCAGACGGACGTGGAACTTGTGTCAGCGCGTCAAAGTTTCTCCAGATACATTCCGGTTTCAGATTTTTGATTTCACTCATAGTAACTAATATTTAAAGGTTCGTATTCTAACTTGTCAGAAGTTGCTGCCGCATTGACGGCACGTGCTAAGCCAAAGGCCCGGCGGCTTGCCGCACTGCACTCTTCTTGCCCGTGAACGCCAGCGCCGCCCATGCGTATATGCCCAATGCTATGACGAGCAGCGTCTGCACGGCGTGTACTATCAGCACGAAGTAAAGGGCGTTGTTGTCAGCCACGCCGTACAGTATAAGCATTGTCTTTACGGCGAAGTGCCACGGACCGGCGCCGTTGGGCGTGGGCACTATGACGGCTATGCTGCCGACAACGAACGTGACCAGGGCGCACTCGAGGCCGAGGCCGGCGGTGAAGTCGAAGCAGAAGAACGTCAGGTAATAGTGCAGGAAGTAGCTTACCCAGATGCCGAGGGTGTAGAAGATGAACAGAGGTGTGTTCCTGACGCCTTTCAGCGATATCACGCCCTGCCATATTCCGCCCAGCGTGGCTTTCACCTTATTGTATATCGATAGCTTCTTCAGCAGTATGTGCAGCAGGAATAGCACCGCGATGGCGCACGCCGCCGTGACGAGGTATCCCGTGACGGAGAAGCGGCTCATTACCGAACCGAGGCTTGTGCCCGTCTTGTTGAAGAACGTTGAAAATACATTCATCTGCAAGAGCAGCGTCAGCGCCGTCACCACAGCCATCAGCAGCGTGTCTATGGCACGCTCGGTGACCACTGTGCCAAGGGCCTTTGCGAACGACACCCCGTCGTATCTCTTGAGCACTCCGCACCTTGTGAACTCGCCGATGCGCGGTATTACGAGGCTGGCCGCGTATGAAAGGAACACGGAATTGACCGACGTGCTGCGCCTCGGGTGTTCGCCTATCGGCTCGAGGGTCTGCCTCCAACGCCAGCCGCGGAACATCTGCGCCAGTATGCCGAAAGGAAACGACAGCAACATCCACGTCCAATCCATGCCGTGCATCAATATGTCGTCGATGCTGCGGAAGTCGAAGTCGCGGTACATCCAATACAAAATAGCTCCGCCGAATGCCAGCGGAAGCAGTATTTTTATAGCGTTGTTGATGATGTTTCTTATTTCCACACTGATGTGATGTTATCCGTCGTGCGCCTGCGGCGCCGTCGGCCTGCGGCTTAAGCCTTTGTCGGCGGTCCGCCGTTATTCCTTGCAAACTTACAATATTTTTTTGAAAACAAGCACTTGTATGCCTAATTATTTTTACTCTTGTTCCCATAAAGGCGTTACGTGTGTGCGGACACGATGCTTCACGCCGCCGGTCTGCGGCATGTGCCGCGGCCGGTTGGCCGCCCGTGCCATATTGCACCCGGCTGTCATAAAGATAGTCGAGACGCCACTGCGGTGCCATTATGTTAGAATGGATTTGTCTGCGTTTCCTGCCGGAATAGGATTCCGGACAGCCGTCCGTTGTCCCTTTTGTGGCGTATGGCAGTCATTATTGCCGCCGAAGGTTGCCCGTTGCGTTGCAATATGCGGCCTTTTGCTTTCTGAAACATGGCCTTTTGTACGCTAAAAGGCCGTAAAATGTCAGCTAAATAACCGTGTTTCCAGTCCGAAACAGCCGCTTTTCTATCATTTCTCAGCCTTTTTCCGAGTCTTTTCATTGCACAATGTACATGCCGGAGCGTGCAAATGCTTAAATGCCAGGACGATAAGATTGCACGCGGATTTTTGCTCCATACGTGTGCAGCTGCCGGAAAAATCGTGGCTACGGCCTTTTTCGGGCGTTGTCGTAAATCAATGTGTAAGCGGAAACGCATGTTTGGTTGACATCTGTCGTTGCGTGACGGGCTGTCTGCCTGTGCCCATCGGCGGCAGTGCCTGCAAAATCGCTTTTATTCATTATTAACTCTTTTGGATAAGTAAAATTTGGCGGTTTGGATAATTTGTTATAATTTTGCACCCGATTTAGTCCGCAAAGGCTTGAGCAAGTCATGACAGGGTGTCATGCGCCTTACGGAAAAACCCGTTTATTATAATATTAATGTACGCAATTGTAGAAATTAACGGTCAGCAGTTCAAGGCCGAGCAGGGTAAAAAACTGTTCGTGAACCACATGAAGAACGTGGAGGAAGGCCAGTCTGTTGAATTCGACAAGGTACTGCTTGTCGACAAGGATGGTTCAGTACAAGTTGGCGCCCCGACAGTTGACGGCGCAAAGGTAGTGTGTGAGGTAGTCAACCCTCTCGTTAAAGGTGACAAGGTCATCGTGTTCAAGATGAAGCGCAGAAAGGATTACCGTAAGAAGAACGGTCACCGTGCGCAGTTCACCGAGGTAAGAATTAAAGAAGTAATCGCTTAAATTCAGGAGGAACAAGAAATGGCACATAAAAAAGGTGTAGGTAGTTCGAAGAACGGACGTGAATCAGCTTCTCAAAGATTAGGCGTTAAGATTTGGGGCGGTCAGAAGGTCATCGCCGGCAACATCATCGTTCGCCAGCGCGGCACTAAGCACAACCCGGGAAATAACGTAGGTATCGGTAAGGACGACACTCTGTACGCATTGGTTGACGGCGTGGTTAACTTCCACAAGGGCCGCAGGAACAGAAGTGTAGTGTCTGTAATTCCTGAGACTGAAGCTTAAAACAATAGTTTTTATTTACTTATTCCAAACAAACAACAAAAATCCCATTTCTCAGCCGAGAATTGGGATTTTTGCCGTTTTTATATGTCAGCTTGGAGAATATTTTGTAATTTTGCAGGCAAGACGTGAGCAGCGGGTGACCGGCATACGGCGGACAAGTGGATTGCTTTTATTATTAAGGCTTTACACCTGTTTACTTCGCATTGTTCTTGTTTGGCTGTTTGTCACCGGCGATGGTCGCCATACCTGCCAGCCTGCGGCTCGTCAACTTAAAATAATTAATATTATGCTTACACTTAAACTTATCAGTGAGGAAACTGAACGTGTAATTAAGGGACTGGAGAAAAAACACTTCAATGGCGCAAGGGAAGCCATCGACAACGTGCTTGCCCTCGACAAGGAAAGACGCGCCACGCAGCAGCAGCTGGACAAGACATTGCAGGAGGGCAAGAAAATGGCTGCCCGCATAGGCCAGCTGATGAAGGAAAAGAAAGCCGACGAGGCCAATGCCGTAAAGGAAGACGTGTCGAAATTGAAGGAAACGTCGAAAGAGCTTGAACACCAGCTTTCGGACATCCAGCAGAGACTGACGGAACTGCTTTGCACAATACCCAATATACCTAACGACGACGTGCCCGAGGGAAAGGACGCCGCTGACAACGTAGTGGTAAAGGAGGGCGGCGTTATACCCGAACTGCCGGCCGACGCGCTCTGCCACTGGGACCTGTGCAAGAAGTTCAACCTTATAAACTTTGACCTTGGTGTTAAAATCACCGGAGCCGGTTTCCCCATATACATAGGCAAGATGGCACGCCTGCAAAGGGCGCTCGAGGCATTCTTCCTTGAAGAGGCCCGCAAGAGCGGATACCTTGAGGTGCAGCCTCCGTTCGTGGTCAACGAGGCTTCGGGCTACGGCACTGGCCAGCTGCCCGACAAGGAGGGGCAGATGTACCACTGCAACCTCGACAACCTGTACCTCATACCTACGGCCGAGGTTCCGGTTACAAACATATTCCGCGACGTAATCCTCGACGAGAAGGATCTGCCCGTGAAGTATTGCGCTTACTCGGCATGCTTCCGCCGCGAGGCCGGCTCTTACGGCAAGGACGTGCGCGGACTCAACCGTCTGCACCAGTTCGACAAGGTTGAGCTTGTACGCATAGACAAGCCCGAGCATTCATACAAGTCGCTCGACGAGATGCTGGCACATGTCGAAGGCCTATGCCAGAAACTCGAATTGCCTTACCACATATTGCGCCTTTGCGGCGGCGACATGAGCTTCACGTCGGCTATATGCTATGACTTCGAGGTCTACAGCGCAGCCCAGAAGAAGTGGCTCGAGGTTTCGTCGGTAAGCAACTTCGAGAGCTACCAGGCCAACCGCCTGAAGTGCCGCTACCGCAATCCAGAGACCAAGAAGCCCGAATTGTGCCATACGCTTAACGGCTCGGCGCTCGCCCTGCCGCGCATCGTGGCTGCAATAATGGAGAACAACCAGACTCCCGAAGGCATAAGGGTGCCCAAGGTGCTCGTGCCGTATTGCGGATTCGAGATGCTTGACGACAAGAATTTTTAATATTCCGCAGACGGGTGGACAAGTAAGCTGACAGGATTTCAGGTAACGGCATGTCCGTTTCACCATGACAGAATCTTTTCTTGCTTGTCTGCCCGTTGCTTGTTAACTTAAATATTATGAACAAGATTATCCGTAAAGAACAGTTTTCAGAGAAGGTTTACCTTTTTGAGGTCGAGGCCCCGCTCATAGCAAGGAGCCGCAAGGCCGGAAACTTTGTCATTATCAGGGTTGGGGAGAAAGGCGAACGTGTGCCTCTTACCATTGCCGATGCCGACATTGAGAAAGGCACGATAACCATTGTCGTGCAGAAAGTCGGACTGTCGTCAACCAAGCTATGCCGCCTGAACGCCGGTGATTACATAACCGACGTGGTGGGGCCGCTCGGCAATCCTACGAAGATTGAGAAGTATGGTACGGTGATATGCGCCGGCGGAGGTGTCGGCATAGCGCCGATGCTGCCTATTGCAAAGGCACTTAAAGCTGCCGGCAACAGGGTGCTTTCGGTCATTGCAGGACGTAACAAGGAACTTGTCATACTGGAAGACGAGGTGCGTGCATGCAGCGACGAACTGATAATAATGACCGACGACGGTTCTTACGGAGAGAAAGGTGTTGTGACAATCGGTATCGAGAAGCTGATACAGCAGGAGCACATAGACAAGGTGTTCGCCATAGGTCCTCCGATTATGATGAAGTTCTGCTGCCTGCTGACCGGTAAGTACAACATCCCGACCGACGTATCGCTCAATACCATCATGGTGGACGGTACGGGCATGTGCGGCGCGTGCCGCCTTACCATCGGCGGAAAGACCAAGTTTGTCTGCATCGACGGTCCCGAGTTTGACGGCGCTCTGGTCGACTGGGACGAGATGTTCAAGCGCATGGGTACGTTCAAGCGTGCCGAGCAGGAGGAAATGGAACACTTCGAGGAGCATCTCGGCAACGCTGCCAACGGTGGACAGAAGCCCGGCGTGCACGGGCTTGATGCAAGCCAGGTGATGGACGAGACGCCGACCGACGAGCCAATGGAGGTGCTGACCGACAGGAACGCCGAGTGGCGTAAGGCGCTGCGTGCGTCTATGAAGCCCAAGGAGCGCACTGCCATAGAGCGTGTTGTCATGCCCGAGCTTGAACCTGAGTACCGCATAACTACCCGTTACGAGGAGGTAAACAAGGGACTTACAAAACAGATGGCGCTGACCGAGGCCAAGCGCTGCCTTGACTGCGCCAAGCCTACTTGCGTGGAAGGCTGCCCCGTGAACATCGACATACCGTCGTTTGTGAAGAACATAGAGCGCGGACAGTTCCTTGCTGCGGCTAAAGTGCTGAAGAACACGTCTGCGCTGCCTGCCGTATGCGGCCGTGTATGCCCGCAGGAAAAACAGTGCGAGAGCCGTTGCATACACCTGAAGATGAACGAACCGGCCGTAGCCATAGGCTATCTGGAGCGTTTCGCTGCCGACTACGAGCGCGAAAGCGGCAACATGTCGGTGCCTGCGCTTGAACCGTCAAACGGCATAAAGGTGGCCGTCGTAGGGTCGGGTCCTGCCGGATTGAGCTTTGCCGGAGACATGGCAAAGCGCGGTTACGACGTTTATGTGTTCGAAGCCTTGCACGAGATTGGTGGCGTGTTGAAATACGGAATACCTGAGTTCCGTCTGCCTAACAGCATCGTCGACGTTGAAATAGACAACCTTAGGAAGATGGGTGTACACTTCCAGACCGACTGCATAATAGGCAAGACAATAACGATAGACCAGCTTGAGCAGAGCGGATTCAAGGGAATCTTTGTCGGTTCGGGCGCAGGTCTGCCTAATTTCATGAACATTCCCGGCGAGAACTTGATTAACGTCATGTCGTCAAACGAGTATCTTACCCGTGTAAACCTTATGGACGCTGCCAATCCTACGACCGACACGCCGCTGAACATTGGCAAGAAGGTGCTTGTGGTAGGTGGCGGCAACACGGCTATGGACTCATGCCGTACGGCAAAGCGTCTCGGCGCCGATGTTACGATAGTTTACCGCCGTTCGGAAACGGAGATGCCGGCACGTGCCGAAGAGGTGAAGCATGCCAAGGAGGAAGGAATCAACTTCATGTGCCTGCACAATCCTATTGAATATGTGGCAGACGAGAATGGAGCCGTAAAGCAGGCTGTATTGCAGGTTATGACGCTCGGCGAGCCTGACGCTTCAGGCCGCAGGAGTCCTGTCCCCGTTGAGGGAAAGACTGTAACGATAGACACTGACCAGGTGATCGTGGCTATCGGCGTGTCTCCTAACCCGCTTGTGCCAAAGTCTATAAAGGATCTTGAACTCGGGCGCAAGAACACTATCGTTGTGAACGAGGAGATGCAAAGCTCTCGTCCCGAGATATTTGCTGGTGGCGACATCGTACGCGGTGGAGCTACTGTTATTCTGGCCATGGGCGACGGACGTCGTGCCGCAGCCAATATGGACAAACAGTTAAGGAAATAAGTTGGAGTGCAGGCAGCCAAGCCGTGTGTGATGGAATCACTGCGGCTTGGCTGTCCGTTTGTTTCCAACAGATGTTATAACAAAAATAAGATGAACGGATTATACACAATTATTTTGCTCATACTGAGTAATGTTTTCATGACACTTGCATGGTACGGGCACTTGAAACTGCAAGCCACGGGAGTGGCGGCAAAGTGGCCTATAATAGGCGTTATTGCTTTTTCGTGGGGCATCGCCCTGTTTGAGTATTGCTGCCAGGTGCCGGCAAACCGCATCGGTTTTGTTGGCAACGGCGGTCCTTTTTCGCTTATACAGTTGAAGGTTATACAGGAATGTATCAGCCTCGGCGTGTTCGCGGTCATAATAAATATCCTTTTCCAGGGACAAAGCTTGCATTGGAACCATATTCTCGCGTTCCTGCTGATCATTTGTGCCGTTTATCTGGTATTCATGAAGTAAGCCATGCCCCTGCTCACTGAAGAACAGAAGCTCGAAAAGAGAATAGCAAGCCGGTTTCAGAAGGCGGTTTATGATTATGGCCTGATTGAGGATGGCGACCGCATACTGGTCGGTTTGTCTGGCGGTAAGGACTCTTTGTGCCTTCTTGACCTGCTTGCATCAAGGATGAAGATACGCAAGCCGGAGTTTACGGTTGAGGCCCTTCACATCAGGATGTCGAACATAAAGTACGAGTCCGACCTGTCTTATTTGCGTGACTTCTCCGAGAGTAGGGGTGTCAGGTTCCATTCGGTTACCACCGGTTTTGACTCTACGACAGACAATCGCAAGTCGCCGTGCTTCCTGTGTTCGTGGAACAGGCGCAAGCAACTGTTCGTCAAGGCGCAGGAACTTGGCTGCAACAAGATTGCCTTAGGCCACCACATGGACGACATAATCCATACTGCGATGATGAATGTCTTTTTCCAGGGAGGTTTCTCTACAATGCCCGTGCGCCTGAAGATGAGGAAGATGCCGTTGACAATTATTCGTCCGCTTTGTCTCGAAAATGAAACAGACCTGCTTGCTTACGCGCGGTTGAAGGATTTTAGGAAGCAGGTGAAGCTCTGTCCTTACGAGACAGATTCGCACCGCTCTGACATGAAGGAGCTTTTCGAACGTGTGGAGGCGATGAACGCAGAAGCGCGTTATTCGATATGGAATGCGCTTGAAAAGGAGAATAAGCTGATAGAGGAATAAGGATTGTTTGGACAAAATAGAAAAGGTAGTGCCCAAAAAGTTGCGGGCACTACCTTTTTTTATTGTATGCTATTCAATTATCAATAAGCGAAAAGAGGATACTTTGACATTGTCTGGTTAACCTTCTCGCGTACCTTGGCGATGACTTTCTCGTCCTCAGGACTGTTGAGTACTTCTTCGATAAGGTCGGCGATAAGTACCATCATGTCTTCCTTGGCGCCACGTGTGGTTATTGCCGGAGTTCCTAAGCGTATGCCTGAAGTCTGGAATGCGCTGCGCGTATCGTACGGAACCATGTTCTTGTTTACTGTTATGTCAGCTGAAACAAGTGCGTTCTCGGCAACTTTTCCTGTCAGTTCGGGATACTTGGGACGCAGGTCTACGAGCATCGAGTGGTTGTCTGTACCACCGCTCACGATGTCGAAGCCGCGTTTAATCAGTTCGTCGGCAAGTACGGCTGCGTTCTTCTTGACTTGTGCTGCCCACTCCTTGAATTCGGGCTGCAGTGCCTCGTTGAATGCAACTGCCTTGGCTGCAATGACGTGCTCAAGCGGTCCGCCCTGTGTTCCGGGGAATACGGCGCTGTTAAGCAACTGGCTCATCATCTTGATTTGTCCCTTCGGAGTTGTCTTGCCCCAAGGATTCTCGAAGTCTTTGCCCATAAGTATGATGCCTCCGCGCGGTCCGCGAAGCGTCTTGTGGGTGGTGGATGTCACGATGTGTGCATATTTCAACGGGTTGTCAAGCAGTCCGGCTGCTATTAGTCCTGCCGGGTGTGCCATGTCAACCATCAATATTGCACCAACCTTGTCTGCTATTTCACGCATGCGCTTGTAGTCCCATTCCCTGCTGTAAGCCGAGCCACCGCCGATTATCAGCTTGGGTTTGTGCTCTAAAGCGAGCTGTTCCATTTCGTCATAGTCAACGCGTCCAGTCTCTTTATTGAGATTATAGCCAACTGCACGGTAAAGGATTCCGGATGTATTTACATTTGAACCGTGTGACAAGTGGCCGCCGTGTGCAAGGTTAAGTCCGAGGAATGTATCGCCCGGGTTAAGCACGGTGAGCAATACCGCAGCGTTAGCCTGCGCTCCAGAGTGCGGCTGAACATTTGCGAACTCGGCTCCAAACAGTTTCTTAACACGTTCAATGGCTAATGTTTCAACCTCGTCAACAACGCCGCAACCGCCGTAATATCTTTTTCCGGGCAGTCCTTCTGCGTATTTGTTAGTAAGACATGAACCCATTGCCTGCATTACTTCGTCGCTTACGAAGTTCTCTGAAGCAATAAGCTCCATACCTTTTAACTGTCGTTGATGTTCTCTTTCGATGAGGTCGAAAATCATTTGGTCCTTTTTCATAGTGTTTTTATTTTAAGTAAATGTAATGAGTTGTATTGTGAAGTTTTTTATTCAACGGATTTATTGGGTAAATATTGCAGCAATTATATAAGTTCAACATTACGGATATCTTGCTCTTTATCGCAATATCTGCATCTTATTATTCCTTTATCCTTGCTTATTACGTTGAATATTGTTGTCATCGGCTCGTTGTTTGTTATACACTTGGGGTTGTTGCATTTAACGATGCCTCTGAGCTCGTCCGGGGTCTCCACGGTTTTCTTTTCCACAACCTCGTAGTTCCTTATAATGTTGAGCACGACATTGGGCGCAACTACCGACAACCTTGATATCTCCTCGTCCGTAAAAAACTTGTTTTCAATTTTAATGATGCCTTTGCGTCCTATTTTCTTTGACAGGTAGTTGTAGCCTATTGTCACGATTGTGTCCAGGTTTTGCAGATCCAGGATGTTGGCTACTTCGTATGTCTTTTCAGACGGTATGTGGTCGATTACTGTCCCGTTTTCGATGGCTGCCACTAATCTTTCTTTCTTGCTCATCATCAGGTGTTTTTATATTATTGTTTTGTCGTTTTTGATTTCGTCGAGAGTAATGTCAAGAACATCGCATATTATTGCTTCGCGTGCATAAAGTCCGTTTTGGGCTTGTTGTATGTAATATGCGTGTGGGTTTGTATCCACTTCGTATTCTATTTCGTTTACTCTTGGCAGCGGATGCAGTATCTTCATGTTCTCGCGTGCATTCCTGAGCATGTCGTTTTTCAGGATGTACACGTTTTTTACCTTTTCATATTCCATCAGGTCCGAGAATCTTTCTTTTTGCACCCTTGTCATATAAAGGATGTCGGCCTTGCTGATTATTTCCTCGTTGAACTCGGTATGTTCGATGTATTTTATCCCGTTCTCGCGGCAGTACAACTTGTATTCATCCGGCATTGACAGTTCTTTGGGTGCGATGAAATGGAATGTCGGGTTGAAGTGTCTCATAGCCATTATGAGCGAATGCACGGTGCGTCCGTATTTCAGGTCTCCTACGAGACATATTTCAAGGTTGTCGAGTGTGCCTTGTGTCTTGTATATGGAGTATAGGTCGAGCATGCATTGTGACGGATGCTGGTGTGCTCCGTCGCCGGCGTTGATAATAGGCACCGGGGCTATTTCGCTGGCATATTGTGCAGCACCTTCTATGTAATGGCGCATCACGATTACGTCGGCATAGTTTGACACCATAAGTATCGTGTCTTTTAATGTTTCACCTTTGGTCGTGCTCGTCACCTTAGCGTCGCTGAAGCCTATTACGCGCGCCCCCAGCCGGTTGGCGGCTGTTTCGAAGCTGAGCCTTGTGCGTGTTGAAGGCTCGAAGAATAATGTGGCGACGATTTTCCCTTTTAGGATTTCCCTGTTAGGATGTTTTTCAAACTCTTGTGCCGACTTTATCATATAGAGTATTTTTTCTTTTGATAAATCGGCAATGGTTACAAAATTATGTTTTCCCATTAGTGATGTGATTTCAAATTCGACTGCTAAGTTACGCATTATTTTTAATTTATGATGGATAAATCAGAAGAAAAGTAGTATTTTTGCACCTAATTAGTTCGTATCTATTTAATTAGGATGAGAAAAACATTTGTACGCATATTGTGGGGGCTGCTTTTCGCTTCATTTGTCTTTGTGGCAGTCGCGTTTACTTCTATTTGGTTTGGTTGGATTGGGTACATGCCTGATATTGCCGACTTGCAGAATCCTATAAGCAGGTATGCCTCACAGGTTTATTCTGTCGACGGAAAAATTCTCGGTACTTACAACATGAACAGGGAGAACCGTGTCCATGTTGACTATTCCAGCTTGTCACCATACCTGGTTCAGGCTCTTATCGCTACTGAGGACGAGAGGTTCTACGAACACTCTGGCATCGATTTCATAGCATTAACGCGTGCGGTGATCAAGCGTGGCTTGTTGGGGCAGAAGAGCGCCGGAGGCGGTTCGACTATAACCCAGCAGTTGGCTAAGCAGTTGTATTCATCTACGGCCAAAAGTACGTTGGAGCGAATGATGCAGAAGCCTATCGAGTGGGTCATCGCAATTAAGCTTGAGCGCTTTTATACTAAGGAGGAAATAATTACCATGTACCTTAATTATTTTGACTTCCTCCATAATGCAGTCGGTATAAAGACCGCTTCGGATGTTTATTTCAGGAAAGAGCCTAAGAATCTTTCGCTGACCGAGGCAGCTACGCTTATCGGCCTTTGCAAGAATCCTTCTTATTTTAACCCTGTACGATATCCCGAGAGGTGTACCGAGCGCCGCAATGTCGTTCTTGGTCAGATGCATAAGGTTGGTTATATCTCGGACGATGAATATGCAAAGGCTGAAAGCGAGCCTTTGGATTTGAATTTCCACCGCATTGACCATAAAGATGGTATTGCTACTTATTTCAGGGAATTCTTACGCCAGTACATCATGGCCAAGAAGCCTGACTTGAAGGATTATCCGTCTTGGAACCGCGTGCAGTATTCCATCGATTCAACGGCTTGGGAAAACGATCCGCTGTATGGCTGGTGTAATAAGAACTATAAGAAGAACGGCGAGCATTATAATGTCTATACCGACGGATTGAAGATTTTCACAACAATTGATTCACGTATGCAGCGATATGCCGAGGAGGCCGTATTGCAGCATGTCGGTCATTACCTGCAGCCGGCTTTCTCGAAGGAGAACAGGACGAAACCTAACGCTCCTTTCACCAACGCCTTGACCGCATCTGAGGTGAAAGGGATACTTGACAGGTCGATACGCCAAAGTGAAAGGTACAGGGCTATGAAAGAGCTCGGAGCCACGGACGACGAGATACAGAAGGCGTTCCGTACACCTGTCGAAATGTCAGTGTTTACTTACCACGGCGCGGTCGATACGGTGATGACGCCCTTGGACTCGATTCGTTATATCAAGTCTTTCCTCCGTTCGGGCTTTGTCAGCATGGATCCGCGCAACGGAGCTGTAAAGGCGTATGTGGGTGGTGTCGACTTCACTCATTTCACATACGACATGGCCACCCAGGGGCGCCGCCAGGTGGGTTCAACCATCAAGCCGTTCCTTTACGCCCTCTGCATGTCTAACGGCATGTCGCCTTGCGACGTGGCACCCAATGTGCAACGCTCATATGGCAACTGGACTCCGCGCAACGGCAGCAAGGCAAGATACGGACAGATGGTTACCCTAAAATGGGGCTTGGCACAATCAAACAACTGGATTTCCGCCTACCTTATGAGTCGTCTTAATCCACAGGACTTCCTGCGTATATTGAACGATTTCGGCATAAACACTTATGGAGCTTATCCGTCCATGGTACTGTGTCTCGGTCCTAACGAAGTTTCTGTTTGCGAGATGGTGAGTGCATATACGACATTTGCAAACCACGGCATACATTGTTATCCGATGTTTGTTTCGAAGATAGAGGATAATGAAGGCAACGTCGTTGCTACATTCCAGCCTAGGATGAACGAGGTAATCAGCGAGGAGAGTGCTTATAAGATGATTGAGATGTTGAGGGCTGTGATGAACGGTGGTACGGGTAGCCGTATGAGATACAAGTACAACATTGAGTGCGACATGGGCGGAAAGACGGGTACGACCAACCGTAATGCCGATGCCTGGTTCATGGGCTTCACCCCGTCATTGGTCAGCGGTTGCTGGGTCGGCGGTGAGGACCGCGACATTCATTTCGACTCTACACGTATGGGCCAGGGTGCCAACATGGCTCTTCCGGTGTGGGCGTATTTCATGAAGAGAGTATTCGCAGACCGTTCGTTGGGGTATGATCCTAATGAGAAGTTTGATATTCCTGAAGAATTTAATCCATGCTCTTCCGAGTTTGATGATTACACGCCTGGCGGAATCGAGGAAGTGTTTGAATAATATGGCCTTTGCCATCCCTATGTTTAGCGGCAACGCTAATCATTAATAATACGAGTAAATGTCCGACTGTATGTCCACCGCATGCAGCCGGACATTTTTTTCATGTTGTTGAAATGTAACACTCCACAATCTTTGTTTTAAGACTGTTGCAATTTGTTTTAATGTGTGCCAGTTCCTTGGACGTTATTTACATCAGACTTAAGAGGTGGCAGATTGAATTGCAAAAGGTTACCTTTTATCGCCTAAAAGGCCACCTTTTGCACTCTAAAAGGCGGTCTTTTGCAACGACTTATGTTACAGGCATTTACAATAATCATGCTTCGACACCTCATTATTCCAAGTTTCTTGCTGACTGTCAAAACGTTGCGAGCAGCGTTAATGCTTCTTTTATGTATCTGGTCTGTTGTTTCGTTGTTGTTGCATTATAAGAATGTCATTCTGTATTTGTTCGGGCAGTAACTGTGCCGGTAGCATGATCGATAATATAATGCCAGTTGCTTGTTCTGATATTTGTGTTTTTTATCCGTACATCCGTATGGCCGTTTTATTATTTATCAGTCTTTGCTTTCTATATATAATAATGTGTAATATCATGCCGAGGCACTTTTAATTGTGAATGACTGTTAAAAACGGGGTATTTTTAAAACTTTTTCCCGTTAATGTTTGGTTGGTTGGATAAAAGGCAGTACTTTTGCATCCGCTTTTCAGGGGTTGCCCCTGAGCAAAGCAGAAGTTCTTTGAAAGATTGACACAGACGAGGAGAGCAGCAACGGCGTGCACATTATAATATATGTTGCCGCCTTTGAAGGTACAAGTTTTAAAAAAAGAAATTCTTACAGTGTAGAGTTTGATCCTGGCTCAGGATGAACGCTAGC
>ERZ772861.80-NODE-80-length-110555-cov-24.608434_pt1 | contig 110555 bp, 87 predicted proteins | sample MGYA00512135_ERZ772861 | MGnify/ENA primary metagenome ERZ772861 (study PRJEB29015, sample SAMEA2737700) | human gut metagenome | biome: human gut; feature: human-associated habitat; material: faeces | place: China | collected 2012 ...
CCACCCAGCCCAATCATGAATTATGAATTGTGAATTATGAATTACCACCCAGCCCCATCATGAATTATGAATTGTGAATTATGAATTACCACCCAGCCCAATCATGAACTATGAATTGTGAATTATGAATTAAAAGAACTATTCCGCCCTCAGCGCCTCTATCGGCCTGATGCGTGCCGCCTTGCGTGCCGGTATAAGTCCGGCGAGCGTTCCGGCAACAATCATTACCACCGTGGCGGCAATGCAGACACCGATGCCGACGGTAGGATTGTAGAACATCGTGGCTTCGAACAGGCCGCTGTTGACCTTCATCCGGCCAATCGTCGCGTCCATGTACTCGTTGGCCGCCACGCCGGCCAGCATGCCTATGTAGCCGAAGAAGGTCGTTATGACGATGCTCTCAATTATGATGAGCCGCAGGATTGACAACGGCCTGGCTCCTATGGCCTTGCGTATGCCGAACTCGCGGGTGCGTTCCTTCACGGTAATCAGCATTATGTTGCTGACGCCTACAATGCCGCTCAACAGCGTGAACAGGCCGACTATCCACAGCGCCGTGCGTATCATGTTCATGCCCATGTTCATCTGCAGGTTCTGCGTAAAGCGGTTCCATATCCATACGGAGCTTTCATCGTCGGGCGCGGCGCGGTGGTTGCGGTTGATGCGTGCGCGGTATTGCGCCTCGAAGGCGTCGTTGGCCTCCTGGGTGTCAAGTCCCTTGAACGAGAAGAGTATCGTGCCTACCTTGTCGCCCTTGTTGTAAATGGTGCGTATGGTGGTGAACGCCGTGTACGCAGACACCTTCATGCCGCTGCGGTCGGCCTTGTAGACGCCCACCACGCGGAAGGCGTAGCCGCCTACGTCGACATGGCTGCCTACAAGGCGTTGCGTGCCTTGGGGCATTAGCTCCTTGGCGTCGTCCTCACTGAGCACGAGCACCTTGCGCTTCTGCTCTATGTCGATGTCGTTTATGAAGCGCCCGTAGAGCATTTCCTTCTTGTTTATCTCTATTTCGTTGGGATACACGCCCTCAAGCGTGCTGCTGACGTAGTTTGCGCCCAGTGAAACCGTAATTCCACTGACCGAATACGAGCCTCCTGTTTCCTCCACGTTGCTTGAGAAGTTGTTGTCCGTAACGGCCATGTCCTTGTCGTTGAGCGTTATAGAGCGTCCCTCCTTCAGTCCGTCGTAAGCCTTCGTGGTCATTCCGCCGCCCACCATCATGGAGTTATCGAGAAACTTGCTGTTCTGCAACATCATGGCGTTAATAAGCCCGTTGCCCGCGCCAAGGAGGAATATCAGCATGAAGATGCCCCACGCCACGGCAAATCCCGTGAGGGCCGTGCGCAGCTTGTTGCGGCGCACCGTACTCCATATTTCAACTATTATGTCCCTCATTTTCGAGCGTTTTGTAAGTCCTTGAATATCAACATTTTATATATTGCATTGTAAAAGGTAACCTTTTAGGCTGTAAAAGGTGGTCTTTCAGGCTGCAAAAGGTAACCTTTTAGAGAGCAAAAGATAAACCCTTGGTAATTCATAATTCACAATTCATAGTTCATAATTGGGCTGGAGGGTTATCCACATTCCTTGACTCATAATTCATATTTTGCCAAACCGCATTTTTAGCGTTATGTATTCATATTCCTTTTTACCGGTTTTTACTGTACAATACATTAAACAAAGAATGCAAGTCAACCTGATTATGAATTGCAAACCATGAATTATGAATTGTAAACTATGAATTACCACACGGCTCAATCATGAATTATGAATTGTGAATTATGAATTATTAAATTCCCATCACTTCATTATTCCACCGGCTCCGAAGGGCGACGCGTGGTGGTCGAAGTTAACCTCGATGTTGCCGATTACCCCGTCCTTGATGTGTACTATCTTGTTGGTCTCGTTGGCAACGCCGCTCTCGTGGGTCACCACGACTATCGTCATGCCCTCTTCCTCATTGAGCCTCTTGAGCAGCTTCATCACCTCCACGCTGGTCTTTGAGTCGAGTGCGCCCGTAGGTTCGTCGGCCAGTATTATCTGCGGATGCGTTATCAGCGCGCGGGCTATTGCCACACGCTGCTTCTGTCCGCCCGACATCTCGTTTGGATAATGGCCTGCCCACTCCTTCAGGCCCAGCTTATCGAGGTACTCCATGGCCAGGCGGTGGCGCTCGCGGCGGCGCACGCCCTGGTAGAACAGGGGCAGCTCGACGTTCTCGACGGCCGTCTTGAACGATATGAGGTTGAACGACTGGAAGATGAAGCCTATCATGCGGTTGCGGAACTCGGCCGCCCTGGTCTCAGAAAGGTCTTTTATCAGCGTGCCGTTCAACCGGTATTCGCCCGAATCATAGTTGTCGAGGATGCCCAGTATGTTGAGCAATGTGGACTTGCCCGAGCCAGACGCGCCCATGATCGAGACAAACTCGCCCTTGTCGATGTCGAGGTTTATGCCCTTGAGCACGTGCAGCGGCTGCCCGTTGTCGTATGTCTTGTTTATGTTTTCCAAGTGAATCATAATATCACGTTGCAATTCCCTTTTCCTGTTACACGTTTATTTAATATGACGCATCATGCAGCCCGAATGTTGCACGGACATGGCATAAAATGCGAAAAAACTCATTCGCCGTCACGTTTCCACGCCTCGTCCACCTCGCCGATGCCTATTCCGAGCATCTTCATCTGGCGGAACATCTCGGGCAGGCGCACCTCCATGAACTCCTTTCGCCGCTCGCCGAGTATGCGCTGCTTGGCCCCTGCCGTGACGAAGTAGCCCAGTCCGCGCTTCTTGTATATCACTCCCTGCTGCTCCAGCAGGTCGTAAGACTTCACGGCGGTGTTGGTGTTAACCTCGAGCAGCACGGCATACTCGCGCACGGAGGGTATGCGCTCGTCGTCGACGAACTTGCCCGTGAGTATCTCGTCGCACAACCTGTCGGCTATCTGTACGTAAATCGCTTTTTCTGTCGTAAAGTTCATAAGTTAATCCATTTGTTGTTAATAACCTGCATGCGGCTGAACACCTTGTACGACAGCCACCAGTCGGCCACCGTAGCCACGGCCAGCACGGCAGCAAGCGTGTACACCAGCGGTTCATACAACCTTTCAATAAAGGCCGTCCTGTCTTCGGCTACAAGCCATGACGCAGCCCCTGAGAGGACAATAATCAGTAAGGCATGTGCCGTTGTGATGACGGCGGCCTGGTTACGGCGCAGCAATACGCTGCCGAGCATGTACATTGACTGTGCCCATAAACACAACAGCACTACGACAACACTGCCTACAAGCGGACTGCCCTCCGACTTCCAGGGGAGCAACCTGCCAACCCCGGCAATATTGGAAAAGAACTCTGAAAAGCCGAAACCAACATAGTCGATGCCCACCGCAAGGCAAAAAGCTATACGCAGGACGTCAGCGATGCAGAACGCGACAAAGCCCGCCACAGCCGTTCCAAGCGTCATGGCAAGGAAACGAGCAAGAAACTTCTCGAAATCGGTTGCCGGCAACATCTTCAATGTTATGCACTTCCCTTTAATATTCATGTCCGAGAAAATCCAAATACCGCTGAATACAATGACCAGCACGTAAATAAAGGAACATGTACCCAGGCTTGACGTATATCTGACGGCCGCCTCCTGGGCTGCACTGCCTGACTTGAGCAAGGGCCAGAGCCAACCAATGAACGTGAACAGGTAGCCGAAAGAAAGGCCGGCGGCAAACGAAAGCACGCCTTTAACATTCATACTGTACATCCAGCGGACTGTCCTCGCAAAACGTTTTATATCGAAACTATCCATAACTCCCTGTTTTTATTATTCAAAATTGTCATGAATCGAGCAACAACAAGGTAAGAATCAGGCTGCATGAAAGCGCACGCCACGCTCCTGTCGACGTTTTTGCCGCCTCTACCAGACCTCCACATTCTTCACCCTTTGTTCCCTACTCTTCACCTTGACGCGCTAAATGTTAAGCCACTTATTATTGATTACCTGCATGCGGCGGAATATCCTGTAAGACAGCCACCAGTCGAGCAGACCCCAGACGGCGAACACCGCGGCCGCAGTCCAGACTATTGCTACAAGCGAATCGCGCAAGGCAAGGCTGTCGGAGCTGTCAACAAAGTGGATGAGCATGGGCGTAAACACAAGCCCGATGATGCTGTGGGCAAGCGTGGTAAGCACGAACTGGCGGCGGCGGAACAGCGTGCCGCCCAGTATGTAGAGCGAATGTGCCCAGAAAGCCCAGGCATTTGCCATCGTATATATTGCCGCGGCAAAGGCTACGTCGCCGCTGTTGAGCGTGTTTATGTTGACATCAGTATTGGCGGAAATCATCGAAAAGAACAACGGCACGGCGCTGCCTTTTATGCTGACCCCGGCAACCAGGCTGACAAGCATGCGGAAAAGGTCGGCAAGGCAGAAAGCCACGAAGGCCATGAGCCACCACACTACGGTGGCGTAAAGCGCGCGGACGACGAACTTCTCAAGGTCGGTGGCGGGCAGCATCTTGAACGTTATGCGCTGTTCTTTGGTCTTCATGTTGCTGAAAATCCAGCATCCGCCTATGGAACAGATTATCAAAAAAACGAAAAGCGCAAACGATGTAAAGTTATGGAGATTATTTTCAACTACTATGTCAGGCACATTACGGCTCGACATTACCTGTACCACGGCGAGCACGGCGAACGCGAAGGTCATCGAGGCAAGGTTGGTCAGCGCCTCTTTCCTGGTCATCAGCGCGCTCCATTTGAGCGTGCGGCCGAAGCGGTTCATATCAAAATTCTTCATTGTCTTCAGTCTTTAAGGTTATAGTGCATGTTTTGTAAGGGCGTTGAAGAGCAGCTCGAGGTTGAGCGTAGTGTCGTCGTCGCCCTCGCGCTTGCGTGTTATTACGGCGTTGCCCTGCACCGACGGCTCGGCGTAGAGCACGTCGTCCTGCGGCTCGCCCAGCGAACGGAACTCGAAGTTGTACTTGGCGCAGATGTCGCTGACCGACGCGTCGAGGAGAATCTGCGAACGGTCGAGCATCACGATGTGGTCGAGCAGCGACTCGACGTCGTGCACCTGGTGGGTGGAGATTATCATCGTGCGGTCGTCGCCCATGTTGTTTGCAATGACACGGCGGAACTGGCTCTTCGACGGAATGTCAAGTCCGTTGGTCGGCTCGTCCATGAGCAGCAGGCGGGTGTTGGCTGCAAGGGCGAAGCTCATGTACACCTTTTTCTTCTGTCCCATTGAAAGCTCCTTCAGGTGGATATCGGGCGTAAGTTCGAAGTCGCGCAGGCAGCTCTCCAGAATCTCGCGGCTGAAGCGCGGATAGAACGGTTGGTTTAGCCTGACATATGCGTCGAGGGTCATCGAGGCGAGGTCGAACTCCTCGGGAACGAGGAATAGTTCCTCAAGCGTTTCTGCCCTATGCAACGATGTGTCGACGCCGTCGATGGTTATCGAGCCTGCCGTGCGGCGCAGCAGTCCGCTGATAAGATAAAGCAAGGTAGACTTGCCCGTGCCGTTCTTGCCGAGCAGTCCGTAGATGTTATTGTCCTCAAGGTCGAGGTTGAAGCCGTCGAAAACATACTGTTTCGCGCCCTGGTACTTGTATTTAAGATTCTCGATGTGTATCATTTTATTGTTGTTTTGATGATTGTTAATGTTGATTTATAGACTAAAAGCCGGCAAGCGAAGCCCAGATGAAAGCCTACACGGTACTTGCCTGCCCGGTGCCGGTGTCGGCATTGTAGTAATACGGCGACTCAACGTTGCCTGCCGAGTTAAGGTAAAACGCCATTATCGTGGCGGCTGTGATAATTGTTCCCATAATTGTTAAAGTCTTAGATTGCAAATATTTTTATACTCTTATTGTTTTTATCATAGTGTACTATTGTTGTAGTACACTGCAAATGTAATGCAATATCAGATATGTTGCAAATTATCCGACAATAAAATTCAACCGGAATGTATGATTTAACATTCGTTTACAACAACCAACGGAACAACAATTACATATAAACACATTTTAACGTCATCTTCTTTCATAGCACCATGAAAAAGCAATGGCGCAGGAGGCAGGAAACAGTCAAAATGCAAAAGACCGCCTTTGGCGTTGCAAAAGGCCGCCTTTCAGACGCTAAAAGGTTATCTTTTACAATGCAAAAGACAACCTTTTGCAACACGTTGAATATCAGTACGTTGCAAGCAAGGCAAAGAGCGGCATGAACGAAAGGCGCACGCAGGCCGGTATTTGGGTGGATAATGCAATATGGCGGCATAATACCACATACAAGAAAAGCCACCTTTTGCGCGGCAAAAGGTGGCTTTGTGAAGTGCTGCTGACTGCCAGCAGACTATTTAGCGGTCAACCCGGGCGTTATTTACCGTTCTTGGCAAACTTGGCCGTGGCGTTGCCTGCCTTGACGATGTATGTACCGTCGGCAATGCCTGAACCAGGTATTACGTGTACGCCGGCTTCGGCTGCAATGCCCTTGTATATCATGGCGCCGTTGACATCGTACAGGCTTACGGGCGTTCCGGCGCTGACTCCGTGGACAAGGATGTCGCCGCGTTCAACCGTAACACGCATTCCGCTGTAAACCTCGACGCCGTCTATGCCGGTGGCTGTGAGCGTCACGGGTGCCGAGAGCTTCTCGCCCGATACTGAGTAGATGGCCGATACCTGGTATTCAAGATACTTGTTGTCGGCCGGTGTTGCGTCGATGTACGACGTTTCAGTTACCGTTTCGCTGTTGAGACGCTCGTGGTTGCGGTACACGTTGTAGCCCATGAAGGCGTTTTTCTGCGATGCCGACTGGCTGCCGGCAGGCACTGACAAGAGCTTGACGGGGCCGGCCTGCTTCTTGGGAGCAAACGCCTTGCGCTGTGCCTTCATGGCACCGTTAGGCTCGAGCGGGGCATTAGAATAAGGACTAAGCCCTATCGAAATGTTCCAGTTGGCGTCGATGCCTGTCTCGGAGTCGCTCAACAGGCTCCATGTCTGGCCGTCGCTGGAGTAGAGGTTGCCACGTCCGTTGTTGGCAGGACCGGCGTCGTAGCCAAGCGGTGCGGTTATCTCGTTGTGCTCTATGTATATGGCCACGAGCAAGTCTTTCGACGTGTTGACGGCGAGCGGCTCGTCAAGCTTCACGTTGTTGAACGAGTACTGGCGCAGGTCTGACACGTACTGCTGGCGCACGAGCGTGCTGCCCTCGTAAACGAGAACGAACAGTGCGTCTGGTATCTGGTTGATGTAGAACTCTACATCTGTAAGCGACAGCTGCTCGTAGTCCTTCAGGTCTGACGCATACCAGCGTGCTCCGGCGAAGAACGAGCCACCGTTGGCCACGCCTCCGGCGTCATAGCTGTTGCCGTCGTGCCAGCGCAGGTATATAGGTTCGCCCAGTGCGGGGAACTGCCAGCTGAGTTTCACGCTACCGTCGGCTTCATAACCGGCCTTAAGGCCTGTCGGTGCGAGGCCTCCGTTGTCGTAGTCGAGGTCGATGCCCACCTTGTCTGACAGTTCGCTGACGGCCGACAAAGTCGTGGTAAGGCGTGCCTGGTAGTCATAGTGTCCGGGCACGAGGTTGCGGTCTATGTAGCTTATGCCCGTTACGGGTTGCTCGTTTATCTGCTCGCCGTTGCGGAATATGTCGTAAGCGTACACGCTTGACTGTGTCTTCTGCGTGAACAGGCGTACTGCGTCGATGAACTGTGTCTCGATGCCGGCTGGCTTCCTTATCGCCAGATATTCTGTGCCTTCGGGTATGTCGGCTTCGATTTCAGTCCAGGCCTCATTGGTCTGGTATGCGTTCATCTGTATGAAGTCGGCGTCATCGGTGCCGCCTATCGAGCGCAACAGGCTTATTGAGCCGTGTCCGTTATGGTCGTCGGCGTTGCGCACGGCCATCTTCAGGCTTGCCATTCCATCCACAGAGAGTATCATTGTGGCCTCGCCGTCGCCTTCGGCTTCCATTGCCTTGATGCCTTCGTAAGCATAGTCGGCAGTCACCTTCCATGCATCCGCCTTGTTGATCCAGCCTTCTACGCTGACAGGTTCCTGCGCATTGGCAGCCTCGAAGCTCTCGGCCTTGGCTGTGCCGTCGTTCATCTGCGGATCGGCGAACGAGAGGAGCACGTTGTAACCATAAGTAGACTGCACGGCCTTTACGTTGGTTGGCACTCCGGCAGTGCCCTTAGGCAGTATCTGCACGCTTGCCTCGGCACGCCCGGCAGCCGTCGTACCGTCTATGTAGACTGTCTCTATGGCGTAATTGTATGTGCCTTCGGTGTCAATGCTCTCCTCGAAGTAGCGGCGCGCCGTAGGCTCTTCGGTCAGTTTCTGTCCGTCACGGTAGACGTTGTAGCCCACCACGCCCTTCACGCTTTCAAGCTCGATGAATATGAACTTGCTGGTATTGTTGGGACGCTGGAGCGCCATTGCGATGAATGCCGAACCGTCGGGACGGTTTACAACGGACATGCCTCCGGCCGACGCATCTGATATGTCACCAAGCTCGGAGTATTCAGACATGTCTATGCTGCCCACCCTTTGCAGGGTGTTAAAGTCGTAAATGCCTATCGTATGGGCGTTCTCGCCGCCTTGCTCGAAGGCGTACAGCAGACCGTCGTGGTATGCGGTGCCGCTCGCTCCGAGCAGTGTCGGACCGTTGCCTATCTTACTTCCGTTCTTGGTTACGTAGATGCTGGTCTCCCAGTCGCCCACTTCAAAGCCTCCGTTGCCGTTGTCAAGGTCGGGCACGTATGCCAGGTGGCGCGAGAATTCTGAAATAGACAGGGTCTCGATTATCTCGTGCTTGTCCATGTCTACCTTGTAGAAGCTCGTGCTGTAATCGCCTACGTAGAAGTTTTCACCGTCGTATGCGATGTTCCTTATACCCTCGATGCCGTCGATAGTGAAGCTCTCGACAAACTCACCGGCCATGGTGTACTTGTTGATTAGTCCGTCAACCGAGTAAGTTGAAGTATAGATGAATTTGTTGTCAGACGCTATACCCATCTCTACGCCCTCGTCCGTACCTTCGAAAGAGTTGTAGTACTCGGGCAGACCGTCGCCAACTGTCACCGGACGGGTGGTTATGTCGGCCTTCATGTCTTGCTCTCCGGCTGCGGGATAGTCCCAACGCAGTGTCACGTCGCGGTTTATCTTGACGTCGGCGTTGATTGCCGACGGAGCGTAACGCTCGTCGATGCCGATTATCTCGGCCTTAACAGCCGCCGTCTTTGCCGATTCGCCGCCGTCGGCATATACCGACGTAATGGCATATTCGTGTACGCCGGCCTCTTCAACTACATCTTCATAGCCTGTTGCTGTCAGCGGTTCACCGTTCAGTTTCTGTCCGTTGCGGTACACGTTGTAGCCTGAAGGCTCCTGCTCGGCAGCACTGTCGGCCGCGTCGAAGTTCACGTTGATGTTGAAGTTGCCTGCAATGCCCTGGTAAGAGGCAGGGAACCACGTCTTACCGTCCATCGACAGGGCGTTGCCCTTGCCGTTGACGGCAGGACTGTCGTCCATTGCCAAAGGCATGATGCCGCTTGCATTCATCAGCTGCAATGCAAAGTAATACGTCGCACCGGGCTCGATCGTGATAGGCTCGTCTATCGTAATGTCAGTGAAAGTGCCGTCATACAGGATGTTTCCGTCATAAGTCTTGCGGTAGATTGTTTCCCCGTCCTTTATTATATGGAGTGCGAGGTAACTGCAAGGATTGACAAGTTGTACCGATACGGACGACAATTTCTTGTTGCGGTAAGGCACAAGGTCTTCGGCTTCCCATACCGATGCGGCATAGAAGTAGCCGCCGTCGCTTATACCAAGCTGGTCTGCATGGACACCCGTCGACCATGAAGCAGTGGCAGGATTACCGGCTTCGGCGAGCGGAGACTTCCACTTCAGGCTCACGTTCTTATTGCCGCTAACCGTCGCTGCAGGCTCAAGCGGAGCGTAATACTGCGCGCCTTGCTTGACGAACGCTTCAACAGAGTCAGACGGTATGGATACTGCATCGTCTTCATAGACGGCTGATACCTTATAATAATATTTGCCGTAAACCAGCTTGTTGTCGGTAAATGTTGTCCCGGTTACGGTTTCACCGTTAACCTTCTGTCCGTCACGGTACACGTTGTAGCCCTTCGGCGTGCGGTTGGCATCGCCCTGTTGCCAGCTCAGCGTTACCGAAGCGACGCCCGGCTCGGCCTTAAGGTTTACAGGTTTAGGCGCTACTGCATCGGCATTGACGTTCATATTGAAGGCGAAAATCTTAGCTCCAAGCTCGGGAAGAGTCAGCAGTTCGGCCGCAGTAGACAGCTTGTCGCCGTTCTTCGCGTCAGAAGAGCTGAAGTTGAAGGTTATCTCCTGGCTGTCGCCCGGCTGCAGTGTGCCGTGCTTCGGCGACATGGTGATCCACTTGTCAACGTCGCACAGAGTGTAATTGAATATCAGCGACGGAGACTGCTGCAGCACTCCGGTAAGCGTGAGCTTGCCGTCAGCAATGTCGAGTGAAGACGACAGACCGCCAAGCTTGTTCACGCCGGTTGTGGCGTCGCCTATTTTATAGCCCGGGATGTCGACAGTGGCATGCTTGACCCCTGTCAGACGGCCCTTGTTTATGTCGTACTGGTAGATTGTGACGCAGTCAATCATATTCTCTGACGACTGTCCGTCGGCAAGCCACAGGTAAGGTCCGCCGGGCGAAACATTGTCGTAAGCCGAACCGATGACCGAAAGTGTCGTCGTCGGGTCGAAGGCCATGATGCTTGAAATGACCTTGCCGCTCATGTCTACAAGGCCGAGCGTGTTCCAGCCACCAATCCACAAGGCGCCGAGGTCTGGGTCGTAGCAACAGTGGGTAATCTCCAAATCACTCTCATCAGCTACCGTTATGATGTCAGCCACGCGCTTGTTGTAGAAATCGAACTTGAATATCCGGTTGGTGCCGTCGCTGCCGTAGAAGTAGCGTCCGTCGAACGTAAGGTCGTAAACGGGGAAATACATATCGGGCAGGCGGAAGCGTTCGATGAGCTTACCGTCCTTGTCGTACTTCCAGAACTCGCCCAGTTCGGTGAATGAACTGGTGTAATAGTTCTCGCCGTCGAACGCCACGCACGACTGGAGGTCGCCCGATGCGGTGAACGAGCCTTGAACGTTCCACAGGCTTGAAGCATCTCCACTCTTGGCCTTTGGCGTGGTGTTAAGGTACCATGTCATGGGACCGTCGCCGTCGTTGCCAAGGGTCACGGTCTTAACGACGCTGCTCTCGGCCGCCATGTCGGCGTTTACTTCAGTCTCGGACACTGTCATCACAGGCCGTGTAAGTTGCACGTCGAGCGTGTTGGCGCCGTCCTTGCTTACGGTCCATGTACCGTCGTAGATGTTGTATCCGTCGTTTACGATAGAGACTGAGTACGTGTCGTCCTCTATTTTGTCGAAAACAATCTTGCCTTCAGCGTCTGTCGTCGCTTCAACCACTGCTCCGCTGTTGCCTGTAAGCGTAACGGGACAGTTGGCAACGGGGCCGTCTGCCGAGCTTACCGTCATGGTTGCCGTGGTCCATTCAGGATTCCAAACCTTAATGTCGTCGACATACCAGTAGTCAATGTACATGGCGTACGTGCCGTGGGCGCGGAAACGCACGTTGAACAGGTTGCTGTCGAGGTACTGGCCGATATTGTACTGACACACCTTCCAGTCGAATTCGCCCTGGCTGTTGTCAAACTCGTCAATCTGCTTCCACGTCTGTCCGCCGTCGCTCGTAACCTCTACTGCAAGGTAGTCAGTGTTCACCGTCCTGTAATGTTGCAGCTTGAGGTTGAAGCGCAGGTATGTGCCGGCAATGTCGGTTGTGTTAAGCTCGTGCGTAACGAGCGACTGGTCGTAGTTTGTCGCCGATGAATAACGGTATGTTGCGCATGGGTCTACCAGGCCTTTCACATAGTAGTCTATCCTCCATTGCGTATTCTGGCTGCCGTCATGGTTAACAGTGCTCCACTTGTCCTCGTGCAATGTCCAATCGTCAAAGTCATCCTCGAACGGCAGGAGCCTGATGTCGGGCACCTCGACCGTCAGCTTTTCCGACTGTCCAGACTCCGAACCGTCAGAATAGAGGGCGCTTACGGTGTAGTCGTATGTGCCGTAATCGGCGACCGTGTCGGTGTATCTTATCTCGGTAACGGGCGAGTCGTTGACTTTCACTCCGTCCCTGTAAATGTTGAACCCGACGAGCCTGGCGCCATCAGCCGCCTTCATGGGCGCTACGCCCGGGCGTACGTTGTTGGTGCCGATGAAGATGTCGTCAACCAGCAGCATGAACGCGTCGTCAGAGACGCAGTTTATCGTAACGTACTTGGCCTCGGCAGGTATGTCGAACTCATAGAGTTTCCATTCCGTCGGCAGTTCTATGTAGTCGCCATCGTTCACCCATTTGAAGCTCGACGGACTTGCTGCTGTTGTAGAGTAGCCGACGCGTATGCGCTCGAGGGCATACGCCGACGAGTAGCTGCGCGCCCTGAAGCTGACCTTGAAGTCGCTGCCGAAGTCAAGCGCAGGCGAGATGATGTAGTCGTTGTTGGGGGCGTCGATGGCACAGAAGTCAACCAGCATCTTATCGCCCGAGTATGGCTTGTAGTTAGGGTTTGAGTCGGTCGCCGGCGAAGTCTGCGACGGATTCATCACGATGAACGCCATCTTCTGTCCCAGGTTGGGGAAGGTGCAGGCCTGCCACGTATAAGTCGCCGCGTTGTCGCCGTCTATATACTGCCAGCCTATGCTGCCCGGCGAGTTTATCTGGAAGTCGTTGTGCGTCTCGAAGTCTTCCCAGTAGCCGTCGGTCTTCTCGGGCGACAGCCAGCTGAGCGTTACTTCACGGTCGTTAACGTCCATCAGGCGTAGACCGTAGGGTATGCCGTCTTCGGCACCGTCGGTGTTCAGTCTCGAATAGGCTGATTTCTGAGTGTTGACCTTGACCGGCTGTGTCGCCGCGGGCTTCACTCTTTCCTGTTTGTCGTCTGTACGTCCGTCGGTCATGGCGGCGACGCAGACGGCGCACCCGGCAGCCGCCATCAACGACAAAATGTAATTGCGTATTTTCATTGTTACGTATGTTTATTGTTTCTACGGCGAGCGTCCCTGCCGTCCGCACCGGCTTTGTTTTTTGTCCCGGAGGTAACCAGCTGGTTTTCAGCGTGTTGCCTCCGGCGATGCAAAAGGCCGCTTTTCAGCTTGCAAAAGGCCGTCTTTCAGGCTGTAAAAGGTCGTCTTTTACGCGGCAATATGCTGTCTTTTGCAAACCTTGTAATTTGATACGGCCATGCGTGGCACGGACAGCGGGTACATTCGCGTTATTTTTTATCTAACTATCACCTTTGTCCTGTAAGTCTTGCCGCCGCATTCGATATTCACTATCACAATGCCGCTTTCTCCGGGCAGGCTTATCTTGGCATGGCTGCCGCCTGCCTTGCCGCTGTAAAGCAATGCGCCCGAGGCCGACGTGCAGGTAATGATGCTGCCCGGCTCGACTCCGTCGACTGCTATGAAGCCGGCTCCTGCGGTAATGCTTATGCCCGAACCTTCGATGACATCGGTGATCGATGACGGCGTACCGTTCTCGTAGTAAGCGTTGGCCGACTGGTCATAGAAGAACAGCTCGTCGCCTGCAGCCACCCACGCAACATAGCGTCCGGTGTCAAACTCGCCCGGAGCGGTGGCGTTGATGACCATCGACGTGCCGTCAGCCCTGCCGGCTGCAAGGTCTTCGATGATCTTTCCGTCGTTGTAGCCGAGCGTGAGATACTTAACGCGTCCGTTGCGTCCGCCGTGCGTGAACCTGAAGCGCAGCTTCTTGTAGCCCTTGCCCTCTACGTAGCTCTGCCAGTCGCACTCCTGCCCTTCGCTGTCATACTCGCTGAAAACGACCCTCGGGCCTACGCTCGTCCATGTGGAGCCGTCGGTTGTTCCTTCAACAAGCAGTGTCGAACTGCCGGTCGGGCCCGATGCTGTTGCCATGAATTTCAGGTCGTCGATGCCTTCGGGTATGTCTATAAGCTCTACCGTGGCGTCGCCGGTGAAGAGCATCGAACCGGTGCTCAGCTGCACGTCGCCCTCGACTTTCTCGAAGTACGAAACGGGAGTGAACAACAATACATAGTTAGGCTCGTCGGTCTCCTTGCCGAAATAGAGGTAATAGTAAGCCGCCTTGTCTACCGGCGTCCACTCTACCGTGAGCTGGTCGGTGCCAGTCTTGTCGAACTTGGTCACGGTAGGCGTGCCCAACTTCTCGGTCACGGCTATCTGCCATATCCACAGGTTGGTTTGCAATTTCTCGGAACAGCACCTGAATGCAATGTAGATATCCTGTCCGGCAAAGCGGCTCAGGTCTACTTCCTCGATGTGCTGCTCGCTGAAATAGTCGGCGAACGACATCCTTTCTATGAGGAAGAAGTCGTCTATGTCGCTCGTCTTTGTCGACACGTATATCTCAAGGTCTTCCACTGTGGTGGTCTCGGCCACGCCTCGCGAGAAGAACAACGTACCGTTTTCGGGCACGTGTATGCGCCTCTTGCTTATCAGCCAGTCGTCGGCGTTGTTCCAATAGTCGAACTGGTAGACTATCGCGCCGGTGCTCTCGTCGAGAATCCACGTCGTGCCGTCGCCGTTGCGGTCTACAATCTGCCAGCAGTCGGGCTGTCCGTTAGTCCACGACATGAAGTCGGCCACGAAGGGAGCCTCGCCAGTCTTGCATTCAGTGGTGAACAATACGGAAGAGCCGTAGACAACTTCGCCGCCGGCCATCTTCACGTACGCCCTTACGTTATAGTTGCTACCGGGCTGGAGTCCGTCAACTGACGCCGTGAACTTGCCGTCGGCCATAGTTGCAGTCTCGTGTTCGCCGTCAACCGTCGGGTTCTCGTCCTGCGACCAGCAGAAACCTGCCTCGGCCACGTCCTGCGTGTTGCCGGTCATCTCTGCGGTGAATGTTGCGGTGGTGTCCCTGACGTCGCCCGGCACGTTAGTCTTCACGAAATCCCATACTGACGTGCCGCCGTTCACCTGGAACTTTATCAGGCCGTCCTGTTCGGTGATGTTCGTCACAGGCACGTTGGTCGGTTCGTTGTTCCAGTTGAGTGCGTTAGGCGTCGTGGTGTCGGTGAACGACGTGTTGGCACTTGTCCCGGGGAACGTGTCTCCGGCACGCGAGTTCTCGTCGTCTACGCCGTCGGCAGCCTTTATGTACATGCAGCGGTGCTTGGCGTTGTTGTTAGGCCCGTTCACGCTCCAATACTCGTCCACCATTTCTTTGGTATAGTCGTAATGGTAGATGAGCAGTCCGTGTGCGGGAATGTAGCTGTCCCAGCCGGTCTTCTGCCTGTTCTCGAGTACGAACCACTCGTATCCGGTGCCCTCTTCGCGGCCCGGCTGGGCGTTGATGTAGCGCGCCTTGTTTGTAGAAACGTTGTCGAGCGTAACGTCTTCGGCGTCCTTCAGCTCTACAATGTCGACGCCTTCCGTAGCCCAACCCATCTGCAAACGCTCGAAAGCCATCAGGCACGGGGGCGTGCGGCTGTCGTTGTTGTAGCTGCCTGATGCGTAAAGGCTGTACGCGCCGGGGTCTACTCCGTATCCGTTAGTGTAATCGTCGGTGTCGTACATGTCCTTCAGTCCGAGTATGTGGCCGAACTCGTGGGTGAACGTTCCGATGCCGTCCATTGTCGGCTGCACGGGGTATCCGGGCATTCCGACCAGCTCGGCCGAGCACGAATAGTTGTCTATCGTAACGCCGTCGATGCTGAATACTTCCTCGCCCATGGTCCAGCTGTGCGGCCACATGTCGTCGCCGTCGGCGGTGCTTGCCTCGCTGTAGCCTGCGTAGATTATGTAACAGTTGTCCATGTAGCCGTCGCCGTCGTTGTCGAATTGGCTGAAGTCGAGTCCGGGATTGGCCGCCTTGGCCAGGTCGCAGGCCTCTCTCACCATGGCGCGGGGATTGACGTCCTCGCCGGTTTCTTCGCTATTGCCGGCGTAGTACACCTGGTCCTGCGACAAGGTATAAGGACCTACAACGTGGAAGTTGGGCACGAACTGGCCCATCGAGTTGTCGCGGAAGTAGTCTTTCACGCTTCCCGTGCCGCCGTTGGTGCTGTATCCGGGTTCGTTGAGCCATGTGTCGAAGTCGTCAAGGTTGTGCTGGAACGCGCGGTCCTTGAAGTTCACGAGTATAACAAGATACTGGCATTCAGCGTCAGAGGCGGCCTTCGCCTTCATTGCCCCGGTAGCATTCTTACCTGTTTTCACTATCCTTGCCGGCTGTTTTGCCGTCACCTGCCGCCTGGTCTTTATGTCGGCGTTCACCAGTTTGGCTGCCTTCAGGCCTGTAACAAACGTTTTCTCGGCGGCGGTTCGCTCGCCTACGTTGTGCGCCCTTTGGCCGGATATACTCTTACGCCCCGTAGTGAAGTCGTAATTTACATAACAGAAATAGCCTGCCTCGTCCTTGTCAAGCAGGAATCCGTCAATCGTAGTGACGTAGTGGAAACTCTCGTCACCATGAATCCTCACAGTAACCTTGGTGCCGTCGGGCTGGGTCACTATGACGGGACGCGGATAAGCCTTGACCGCCCCGGCGCCTTGCGGTATGCACAACAAGACAGCCAAGCCCATCAGAAGTTGTTTCAGATGTCTCATTTCTTGAATATTGAATAAAAAGTTAGCGGCGTTTGCCGTCGGCGGGAAACCCCGCGACGGCAAACGCCAGTGGAATGTGTTTTTATCTTACGGCTACTTTCGTTACCGTGTTGTTAATCTTAACAATGTAAATTCCTGGTTCGAGGTTGAACGATGCGTTGCCTGAGACTCTCTTGCCGGCTACCATCGCGCCTGAAACGGTGTATATCCTGACTTCCGCATTGTCAACGTTGACGTTGAGCGTGCCGCTGCATACGCTTACAGAAGAGTTTTCGGTATTCAAGTTGTTAATGCCTGTGCCTGTGCCACCGAGCGTAAGGATGGTGCCTGCAATACCGCTGTCGAACTTGAAGTAGTACTCTCCGGCGTTGGCGATGTTGGTCGTCCAGAGGTAGCAGTCAAGCAGGTTGTAGTTACTGTCGTAGTTGTTGAAGTACAGGTAATTTCCTATGCCTGCCTCGGCATTCTCTTTTCCTTCGAAGTACATTCCTGAAATAGAGTAGTTGGACTCTATCTTGACCTCGCCTTCATCAAGCGTTGCCTTGCACCAAACCGGCTTGTTGCATGACGGTGTGGGCAGAGCCACGTCGCGTCCGGGTACCAGGACTAACGGGTTTTCAATAGTCTCGCCTTCTACGGCGTCCCTTTCGGTGAACGTTATGACGTTGCCTTCATGTAGAGATTGCATCTTGAGGTTTACAAGATATACGTCGCCGGCAGAAACTACGACTTCCATCTTGTATATGATAATGTAGTTTTCGCCGGCCGGTATGGTCGTTACCATGCCGGAAGTATACGAGTCTGTCGACTTGCAGTACATTATCTGTTCGGTGTAGTTGTAAGGAATGTCGCACTCGATGGTGAGGACTCCGCTCTTCTGTACGGTGTACTGCATCCAGTAGTTGGCGTAAGTATCTGCGCCGAAGGTGAATGTTCCATCCTCGACTACAAAAGGCTTGTCGCGGCTGTCGCCTACTTCATACTCTGCCTCGGCAAGTGTGAATACGTCCTTGTCCTTGGCATTATCCACCTTGATGTAGTAAAGCGTGCCTTCTGTTACGTCCAAGGTGTATGTAGAACCAACCAAGGTAGCCTGGTATGCGCCGTCGTACTGTCCTGTGCCATTGGGGAACGAGATTGTCATTTCGGGAGTTCCGCTTACCATGAGCTTGCCTGTCAGCGTTGCAGTGTAAGTATAGTACTTGGTGCCGTCGCCGTCGATTACGTTCTCGCCGATTACCGCCGGGAGCGGATTGGCTATCGCGTCGCCCTGCTTGATGTCTTCAAGCGAAACGGTGAAGGTTACAGGTGTTTCCTCGTAAGCGTTCCACTTGATGATATACTGCTTGCCTGTATCGCCACCGTTGACCTCGAGACGCACTTGCTTGTTGCCGTATGTGCTGCTCCAGCTGTTGCCGGCCGGATAGACGAATACGTAGGTGCTTGAGTTTGTTATTTCGGAAGTGGCTTCCACGTTGAGGAACTTATTCTCGCCGGCAGGTATGTTAACTGCGTAGAAGAATGTTCCGGTGCCGGCCTTTGTAGTCTCTGTTGCCGGCAGTTCGTCCAATACGATAGGATTGCTCTCCTTGTCGCCCTGCGCGTATTCTTCGATAGAGAAGTCGAACGTGTCGTCCTCGCCAGAAGCCATTGCCTTGTTGACGCAGATATAGTATGTAGTACCCGCCGAAGGCATTTCAAAGCGGACATCGTAGCTGCCTGTCGCAGACTGGGCGTAAACGGCATCGTACTGTATGTTGCTCTTGTTGTTGTAAACCTTCACTTCGCCTCTCGACAGTGTGTTCTCGCTGCTTATAACGCCGAAGCCTTCCTTGCTGTTGGTGTATGTGAACCAGTATTCACCGTTCTCGGCAGGCACGCTGTTTGCGCCTTCGTTAAGCGTGAAAGGCATGTCTAATGAGCCCGGCTGAGGATTGGTCATCTCCGCCGTGAGGATGAACGGATTATAGTGCTGTGAAAAAGTAAGGTTGTAAACCTGTCCGCTCTCCACAGAAAGGTTGTACACATAGCTTCCGCTGGAGTAATTCAGGTATGTATTTTCTCCGCCGTTGACCGACACGTAGGCATTGCCTGTTGACTTGAGCACGAGCACGCCGTCACCCGTTGCCGTGTAAGAAGCATACGTGGTCTGTCCGCTGCTTGTGAACACGGAGCGGCCCATGTACATTTCCTCTCCCTCGGTTATTATTACTGGGTCGTCGGCGGAAAAGCCCTTGCCAACATTGCCATCGGTCTGCATGGTGGCGTCGAAACTCACATCCAGGCTACCCGAGGCCCTGAAATAGCATGTAGTGCCTTTGTCGAGATAATAGACAGTCTGCTGGTTCGACTTGGTTACGCCCTGGAGCGTGTTCTGCGTGCCGCTGCCGTCCTCCTCGTTTATGGTATACGCCTGTACGTATCCGCTTGAGGGAGTAATGGTTATGAGAGTGTTTTCTCCCGGCGTATATTTCCAATACGCCATTCCTCCTGACTCTTCCAAAGTACAAGTATTCGTACCCGGAACCAGATCAAGCGCAGTTTCTTGCGTATACTGCGCCATTGCCGTGGCGGAAAAGACCGCCATCATGGCTGTTAGTAAATGTTTTCTCATAATTAAACGTATTTAGTTAATTTTTGTCATTTGCAGATAATTTCTAAGAAATACAGCGTCTATTCTTTTAATACATCGGGAATTCGCATGCAAATATACAAATTTTATAATTAATCTCGTATGCGGAAATGTATTTTTCTTACAAAAAAATTCATTTAAATGAGCAAAATCTACATACAAGACGATTTTGCCTATAAATTTAATAATTTTATAATATGAAAACATAATTACGGGAACGCAGGCATGTTTTCCGGTTGTTTTAGTCAAAAAAAACAAAAAAACGAGCCACTTTACGCCGCCGCGGCTCCAGCCAGGGGAAAGCCCCGCGCAAAGGCACGGATTCCGGCATTATTGCAGAAGGCTGTCAAACGCAATGCAAAAGGTTACCTTTCAGGCTGTAAAATGCGGTCTTTCAGGAGGCAAAAGACGGCCTTTTGCAACGCGCTGGGTATCAGCACATTGCGGACACGGCTACGGTCGTGCCTGCAAAAAGGGCGGAGAGGAGCCGCTTTTAGGCAAAAACAAGGCGATTTATTTTGTTTTACACGCCAAAAAACGTAACTTTGCAGCTTGTAAATTACATACATGTACATTATTTAAATACAATAAAACTTACAGACATGGATACACTGAAAAGAGCATTGGCATCTAAACTGCTAAAGATAAAGGCGATAAAACTGCAACCGGACAACCCCTTCACATGGGCTTCGGGATGGAAGTCGCCGTTCTATTGCGACAACCGCAAGACCCTGTCGTTCCCCGACCTGCGCAGCTTCGTCAAGCTGGAGCTGGCACACGCCGTGCTCGAGCACTTCCCCGAGGCCACGGCAGTAGCCGGCGTTGCCACGGGTGCGATAGCCCAGGGTGCGCTGGTGGCCGACGAGCTGGGACTGCCCTTCGCCTACGTGCGCAGCAAGGCTAAAGACCACGGCATGGGCAACCTGATAGAGGGCGAGATACCTGAGGGCGCCAAGGTGGTAGTCATAGAGGACCTTATCTCGACAGGCGGAAGCAGCCTGAAGGCCGTAGAGGCACTGCGCGCGGCAGGCTTCGAGGTGATAGGCATGGTGGCATCTTACACCTACGGATTCCCCGTTGCCAAGAAGGCGTTCGAAGACGCCGGCGTGACGCTCGTCACACTGACCGACTACGAGCACGTGGTAGAGGAGGCTGTAGCCACGGGCTACATCTCGGAGAAAGACGTTGAGCTGCTGCACGAGTGGCGCAAGGACCCGGCAAACTTCGCCTTATAATGGCACCAGGGCCGCACGCATAAACCGATACGACAACAATCATAAGAAAAACGGGGCAGGCATGGCATGCCGGCAGCACGGACGCCGCCGGCATGCCGTACCGTCCCCGAAAAACTGAAAGATATGAGCAAATACGAAAGTGGCATAAAGCAGATACCGCATCCGCAAGAGACTGTTTACAATACGCTCAGCGACCTTAACAACATTGAGAGAGTAAAAGACCGCATACCGGCAGACAAGATTCAAGGCCTGACCTTCGACCACGACACTGTCAGCATAAGCGTGCCGCCCGTAGGCAGCATTACGCTGAAGATAATAGAGCGCGAAGAGCCGAAGTGCATCAAGTTCGAGACGGAGAACTCGCCCGTGCCGTTCAACCTCTGGGTGCAGCTGCTGCCCGTGACGGAGACCACATGCAAGATGAAAGTGACGGTCAAGGCCGACATACCCGTATTCCTTAAACCTATGGTAGGCGGCAAGCTGCAAGACGGCGTCGACAAGATAGCCGACGCACTGGCCATGCTGCCGTACTGATATAAAGGCGCGCCGGCGGAAGAGACAAGCACCTGCCCGGCCGACACACGCAAAACGTAAAGCTATGTCATCAAAACTTTGGGAAAAGAATTTCGAGATTAACAAGGAGATAGAACGCTTCACCGTAGGGCGCGACCGCGAGATGGACATGTATCTCGCAAAATACGACGTGCTGGGCAGCATGGCGCACATAACCATGCTGGAGTCAATCGGACTGCTGGAGAAGGACGAGCTTGACCGGCTACTGGCCGAGCTGAAGGGTATCTACGCCACATGCGAAAGCGGAGAGTTCGCAATCGAGGACGGCGTGGAGGACGTACACTCGCAAGTGGAGCTTATGCTTACGCGCCGCCTGGGCGACATGGGCAAGAAGATACACAGCGGGCGCTCGCGCAACGACCAGGTGCTGGTAGACCTTAAACTCTTCATCCGCAACGAGATAAAGGAGATAGCAGGGCTCGTAAAGGCGCTGTTCGACGAACTGATACAGAAAAGCGAGCAGTACAAGGGCGTGCTGATGCCGGGCTACACCCACCTCCAGGTGGCAATGCCAAGCTCGTTCGGCCTGTGGTTCGGCGCCTACGCCGAGAGCCTCACCGACGACATGCTCTTCCTCCAGGCTGCATGGCGCATGGCCAACCGCAATCCCCTGGGCAGCGCGGCAGGCTACGGTTCGTCGTTCCCGCTCGACCGCACTATGACGACAGAGCTGCTGGGCTTCGACACCATGGACTACAACGTGGTGTACGCGCAGATGGGGCGCGGCAAGACCGAGCGCAACACGGCCTTCGCAATGGCATCGGTTGCCGGCACGCTGGCCAAGATGGCGTTTGACGCCTGCATGTTCAACAGCCAGAACTTCGCCTTCGTCCGTCTGCCCAAGGAATGCACCACGGGCAGCAGCATAATGCCGCACAAGAAGAATCCCGACGTGTTCGAGCTGATACGCGCCAAGAGCAACAAGCTGCAGGCACTGCCGCAGCAGATTACGCTGATAATGAACAACCTGCCCTCGGGCTACTTCCGCGACCTTCAGATAATAAAGGAGGAGTTCCTGCCCGCCTTCGACGAACTGAAAGACTGCCTGCGCATGGCTGCCTACATAATAAACAGGATGGAGGTGAACGAGCACATACTCGACGACAAGCGCTACGACCTGATGTTCTCGGTAGAGGAAGTCAACCGCCTAGCCGCCGCAGGCATGCCCTTCCGCGACGCCTACAAGAAGGTGGGACTCGACATCGAGGCAGGCAGATTCACGCCCGACAAGAACATACACCATACGCACGAAGGCTCGATAGGCAACCTGTGCAACGACAGGATAAGCGCCCTCATGGACACGATACTCGACGGATTCACATTCAAAAAAGCCGAACAGGCAGAAAAGAACTTGCTGAAATGAAACATTACACCTATTATATTATAGCACTGCTGACACTTTTCACAGCGTGCGGCAACACCGACTACGAATACAGCGGTTATCCGTGCTACTTCATTTTCAACAATTCCGCCAGCCAAAGCCCGGCACTGGCCTCGGCTACCAACCCTAACTCACCCGGCATATTCTGCCGGGTGACCATGCCTAACGCCAACTACTTCAACTTCAACACCAACCAGGGCTTGTCTGACAAAGTAGCACTGACCGCCCTGGACAAGCAACGCACAAACAAGTTGGGCGTATACAACGGCACGGGAATAATAATAGGCTACGGCAACCTGAACAATCCAGCCATACTTTACGCATACGACAGCCAGTGCCCCAACTGCTTCAAGGACACTAGCATGCCACGCTACCAGCTCACCATGAAGACCAACGGTACGGCCGAATGCGGCAGCTGTCACCGTAAATACGACATGAACAACGACGGATTGATAATCGACGGCGACCAGGGCGATAAACTAATCCGTTACCATGCAAGTATTGCCGGAGGCATTGTTTCAGTAATAAACTGACACTTTAAATATTAAAATGTGTAAATTAATTTGCGTTTTTGGGAAGATAGACTTATCTTTGCATTACGTTTAAGCGGCAATAGCTCAGTTGGTAGAGCGCGACCTTGCCAAGGTCGAGGTCGCGGGTCCGAGTCCCGTTTGCCGCTCACAAAAGCCGCAATGGTGGAATTGGTAGACACGAGGGACTTAAAATCCCTTGGCCAGTAATGGCTGTGCGGGTTCGAGTCCCGCTCGCGGCACAATCATTTAAAACCTTTCATATATGAAGAAAAATCTTATTTTATTTTTATCGGCAGCTTCAGTGCTTGCACTGTCGTCATGCTCTTCAAAACTTGGAGAACTCTCTGCCGACAATTTTAAAGTTACACCCAATCCGCTGGAATCAAAAGGCGGACAGGTAGCCGTAACTATCAATGGTACTTTTCCCGAGAAGTACTTGAAGAAAAAGGCTGTTGTCACAGTTGTTCCCGAGCTGCGCTACGGCAACGGACAGGCTGCACAAGGCCAGGCTGCAACATTCCAGGGTGAGAAGGTTGAAGGCAACGACCAGACAATCTCATACAAGATGGGTGGCAACTACACAATGAGAGCCAACTATAAGTATGTGCCCGAAATGCAGAAGAGCGACCTTTACATGACTTTCGATGCTTATGTAGGCAAGAAAAAGAAAAAGGTTGAAGTTCCTGCTGTAAAGGTTGCTGAAGGCGTTATCGCAACATCTGAACTTTACACAAGCACACTCTCAGGCAGCGGCGCTTGCATCGCAGCTGACACATTCCAGCGCGTACGTGCACAGAGGCAGGAAGCACAGATCAAGTTCCTCATCAACCAGGCAAACCTCCGCAAGAGCGAGCTGAAGAACAACTCTATTACAGAGTTCGTAAAGATGCTTAAGGAAATCAACGCCGACCGCGAGAAACTCAACCTCAAGAACGTAGAAGTACTTGCTTACGCATCACCCGACGGTACACTCGACTTCAACGACAAGCTTGCAGGCAAGCGTCAGAACGTATCTGTAGACTACGCTAAGAAGCAGGTTAAGAATGCGAAACTCGAAAGCGACGTTACAGGCAGCTACACAGCTGAGGACTGGGACGGTTTCCAGAAACTCGTTGCAGCATCTAACATACAGGACAAGGACGTTATCCTTCGTGTTCTCTCTATGTACCAGGATCCTGAAGAGCGCGAGCAGCAGATACGCAACATGTCTGCAGGTTTCCGCGAACTTGCTGACGGCATCCTTCCCGAACTCCGCCGTTCACGCCTGATCATCAACTACGAGCTCATCGGTCGCAGCGACCAGCAGATCAAAGACCAGTACGCAGCAGACGCTACACAGCTTTCAGTTGACGAAATGCTGTACGCAGCTACACTCGAGAGCAGCGTTGACGCAAAAGAAAGCATCTACAAGAAGACTACACAGGTTTATCCTAACGACTACCGTGCTTACAACAACCTTGCAGCCATCGCGTTCGAAAAGGGCAACTACGACGCTGCCAAGAACTATTTGGCACAGGCTCAGAGCAAGAACAGCAACGCACCTGAGGTAAATGCAAACCTCGGTCTGCTCGCTCTTAAGAACGGTAACATCAGCGAAGCTGAAGGCTACATCGCAAAGGCTAACACTGCAACCGACTACAACAAGGTACTCGGCTCACTCAACCTTGCCAAGGGCGACTATGCAACAGCAGAGCAGAACTTGAAGGGCTACAACTGCAACACTACAGCTTTGGCACAGATCCTTAACAAGAACTATGCCGGTGCAGCAAGCACTCTGAACAACATTGAGAAGAAAGACGCCATGACAGACTATCTGCAGGCTATCCTCAACGCACGTCAGGGCAACAACGACGCAGCTTCTTCTTACCTGAGAAGCGCATTGCAGAAGGATCCTTCACTTGCAACTTACGCAAACAACGACCTTGAGCTGTCAAAAGTCAGCAAATAAATAAAGCTGGCGCATGAAGCGGCTAATTTATATCTTTACACTCACCCTGGTTTTGGTGTCCTGCGGTTCACGCAGCGGTTACTTCAGTTTTGAAGGCCGGTTACTCAACCTAAACCAGGGTGAGTTTTATGTTTACAGTCCAGACGGCGTATTCGACGGCGTCGATACGATAAAAGTCGAAGGCGGACGTTTCACCTTTGAAACGCCATGCAAGGAAAACGGCACAATCGTAATTATCTTCCCTAACTTTTCAGAGCAGCCCGTATTCGCCGAACCGGGCAAGTCTGCAACAATAAAAGGCGACGCATCACACCTCAAGGAGATAGAAGTCGACGGAACAAAAGAGGATAAGCTCATGAACGGATTCCGCCAACAGATAGCCAAAGCGTCACCTCCTGAGGTGAAAAACTATGCCGCACAGTTCATAAAAAACAACCCAAAGTCACTCGCGAGCGTATATGTTCTAAGGAAATACTTCGTCAATACAACAGACGCGGACCCCAAGGAAATAGAACAACTGGCAAACATCCTGTATAAAGAGCAGCCTAAAAACGGCAACATTGCACGCATTCTGCGCTACGCAAAGGCTGCCGGACAATGCACGGCAGGAGCCAAGATGCCAGTATTCAGGACTAAAGACATATACGACAAACCCGTTTCAGACGCTGAATTACGCGGCAAAGTGGCTGTTGTTTACACATGGGCTGAATGGAATAACAGGAGCGTAAACATGCGCTACAAACTCAACCAACTGAAAAACGAGTACGGAAACAGGCTCGCAATAATGGGCATCAACATTGACGCAAGCAAACATAAATGCAGGCAAACCATGCGCAATGACTCGACAGGAGTGATAACCGTCTGCGACCAAATGATGTTCGACAGTCCGCTACTCGAAACTTTTTCACTCAATTCAGTATCAGAAAACATACTGTTCAATGCACAAGGACGCGTATTGGAACGCAACCTGGAAACTAACGACCTTGAAGCAAGACTCAAGGTGCTACTAAACTAATACACAAAAAACACTCCACATGTTAGTCAAGACGTATTGCGCGGCAGTAAACGGTCTTGAAGTAACGACCGTAACGGTGGAAGTAAGCGTGACGAAAGGCGTCAATTTCCACCTCTCCGGACTTGCCGACACGGCAATAAAGGAAAGCCGCGACCGCATTGCTTCAGCACTAAAGAACAACGGAATAAAACTTCCCGTAGTCGATACAACCATAAACATGGCTCCCGCCGACCTCCGCAAGGAGGGCAGCGGATACGACCTGCCCATGGCGATAGGCATCCTCGCCGCAATAGGAAAGGTCAAAACCGACATGCTTTCCGACTATATGATAATGGGAGAGCTCGGCCTTGACGGCAAGATACAACCCATACGCGGTGCCCTACCAATAGCCATAAGGGCACGCAAGGAGGGTTTCAAAGGACTGATTGTGCCACAACAGAACATCCGCGAAGCCGCCGTTGTAAACAAAATACAGGTGTACGGCATGGAAAACCTGCTCGACGTGGTGCGCTTCATGAACGGCGAAGGGGGATTCGAGCCTACTTTCATCGATACAAGACGTGAATTTTACGAACAGCAAAGCAGCTTCGACCTCGACTTCGCCGACGTCCGTGGACAAGAGAGCGTCAAGCGGGCGATGGAAGTTGCGGCAGCAGGAGGACACAACATGATAATGATCGGTCCTCCCGGAAGCGGCAAGTCGATGATGGCGAAACGGCTTCCCTCGATACTTCCCCCACTCTCCCTGGCCGAAAGCCTTGAAACAACGCAGATACATTCGGTGGCCGGAAAGCTTGGCAAGAACATGTCGTTAATATCCCAACGACCGTTCCGCTCGCCCCACCACACCATCTCACAAGTGGCACTTGTAGGCGGAGGACTGAATCCGCAGCCGGGCGAAATATCGCTTGCGCACAACGGCGTGCTGTTTGCCGACGAGCTACCTGAGTTCAACAAGTCAACGCTCGAAGTGCTGCGCCAACCACTTGAAGACCGCAAAATTACCATTTCACGTGCAAAATACACCGTTGAATACCCCTGCTCGTTCATGTTCGTGGCCTCGATGAACCCCTGTCCGTGCGGATATTACAACGACCCGACCCACAAATGCGTGTGTTCGCCCGGCCAAATACAACGCTACCTCAACAAGATAAGCGGTCCGTTGCTCGACAGAATAGACATACAGATAGAAATAACGCCCGTGCCTTTCAAGGACATATCACGCTCCACGCAGGGCGAGAGCAGCGCCAGCATACGCCAAAGGGTAATCAAGGCCAGGCTCATCCAGGAACAACGCTTCAAGGACTGCAACGGAATACACTGCAACGCACAGATGTCCGAGCGCATGATACACCAGTACGCCGAGCCCGACGAGGCAGGAATAAACCTGCTGCGCACTGCCATGGAACGCCTCAACCTGTCCGCCCGCGCATACAACCGCATACTTAAGGTTGCGCGCACCATAGCCGACCTGGAGGCATCCGAGAACGTACAGCCGCAACACCTTGCCGAGGCCATAAGCTACCGTAACCTTGACCGTGGCGACTGGGCTGAAAGGAGCTAAGCCATTGGGTTGGAAATTAAAAATCATAAACTAAAAATTAACGATAAAGGAGGTGTGCCGCAATCCTGTAAAAGCACACCCCCCTTTATCGTTTTCCTTTATCTTAATACGCGCTAAAATCAGTCTCCTATCAGCCGTTTGGAGAAATATCTTACAGGATACCAGACCGAAACAAAGCTGACCACAACAACCGTGAAGAACACCAACAGGATGTCTTCAGGGTGGACACTTACCGGATAAGCATCAACGACGAACGAACCGCTCGACTGTCCGAGAGCCACGAAACCGTATGTCTGCTGCAACCAGCACAACAACAAGCCGAGCAATATGCCGGCAACGGCACCGATTACCGAAATCATGCGCCCTTCGAAAAGGAATATCCGGGTAATCTGCTTGTCGGTTGCGCCCATGTTGCGCAGCGTTACAACATCGTTTTTCTTATCTATTATCAACATCGACAGCGAACCTATGATGTTGAAGCACGACACGGCAAGTATGAAAGTAAGGAATATATAAGCAATGAATTTCTCAATCTTCATTATCTTGAACGTGTCAGCCTGCTGCTCCAGACGGTCAAGGACGAGATACTTTCCGCCGGCTATCTCCCTCATTTCCTCCTTCACGGCGTCAATGTCAGACCCCGGCTTGAGCCTCAACTCAAGCTGCGAGAGCATGCCTTGCTGCCCGAAAAGATTGCGGGCGAAGGCTATCGACGTCAGCACGTAATTGCGGTCATAGCGCCCGTTGCCGACGGAGAACACCGCACCCGGCGAAATCAGCGAGTCCTCGACGAATCCCTCGGTAGGATTCATCATGTCGAGCTGCCCCTCGCGCTTGGGCGCATATATCTTCAAGTATCCGTCCCAGTCGGCGGCCATGCCCAAGTCGGCGGCCAGACGTATGCCCACCGTACCGTATTGGAGGTTGGCGGCGCTAAGCGAGAACTCGCCGTCGCCGTAAAGAATCTCGTTAATATGCGTCAGCTTGTCGAAATTGTCGTCAACACCCTTCACCACAACCATTGCCTGATTGCCCTTGTAAATGGCCAAAGCCTGGTCTTCCACGCTTTCAGTGGCAACATCGACTTCCGGCAACGTGCGTATCTTGGCCAGCACCGGGTCGTCTGCCGGAGCAGTCTTGCCTTTGGCGGGCACCACCTCGAGCTGCGGGTCGAACGATGTAAGGAACGACGCCACCAGGTCATGGAAGCCGTTGAACACGCTCAACGTGACCACCAGAGCCATCGTGGCGATGGCCACACCTACTGCGCTTATGCCGCTTATCAGGTTGATTACGTGCGTGCTCTTCTTCGAGAACAGGTACCGACGGGCTATGTAAAAGGGGAAGTTCATTTCTTCAGCAGCTCGTCAATGTGCGCTATGTAGTCGAGCGAGTCGTCTACGAAGAAGCGCAGTTCGGGTATTATCCTCAACTGGTTGCGCACACGGGTGCCCAGTTCGTAACGTATAGTCTTATCGTTGGCCGTGATATTCTTGATTATCTCGTCAGCCCTTTCAGACGGGAATATGCTCAGATATGCCGTGCAGATGCTCAGGTCGGGACTTATGCGGCAGCGCGTCACGCTCACCATCACGCCGCGCATCGAGCGCGTCTGCGACTGGAATATAAGGCTAAGCTCCTTCTGCAGGAGCCTTGCTATGCGGTTTTGTCTTGTTTCTTGCATTTTATTATGTAGTTATATTAATAAGGTGCAGGCTGTAAAAACTGCCTGCAAACTTACACATTTTTTTCGACATTGCGAACTTATGCAGCTTATTTTTAAGCCGTGCCGGGCATGCACGCCGGCCGGGGCTGCCTCTCAACGCTTCTTCATTGCCATCGTCAGGCCGTCGCGCAGGGGCAATATCAGTTTCTCCACGCGCCCGTCGGTGGCTATCAGGTCGTTAAACGTTTCTATGCCTATGGTCTGGCGGTCGGTCTGGCGCGGCGTCTCGAGCACGTGGCCGTCCCAAAGCGTGTTGTCGGCAAGGATGAAGCCGCCCGGGCGCAGCACCGACAGCGCCATCTCGTAAGCCTCGACGTACGTGCGCTTGTCGCCGTCGATGAACACCATGTCGAACTCCACACCCAGCTTTGGGGCTTCCTTTATGGCGTCGCCGATGATGAAACGTATCTTGTCGGCCACGGCCGAGCCTTCAATCCACGGGCGGGTGAAGTCCTCCAGCTCGTCGTCTATCTCGTAAGTGTACACCATTCCGCCCTCGTCCAGCCCTTCTGCCAGACAGATTGCGCTGTATCCGCTGAATGTGCCTATCTCAAGTATGTTGCTTGGGCGCACCATCCGCACGAGCATCTTCAACAGCCGCCCCTGCAGGTGGCCGCTTGCCATGCGCCCGTGCAGCAGGTGTATGTTGGTAGCCCGCCACAGGCGGTACAGGTAGTCGCCCTCGGGGTCTATGTGGGCAAGTATGTATTCGTCCAACCCCCTGTTAATGTCAACCTGGCTCTGTTTCATTATTCACCGTATCGTTATCATGCCTGTTCACGCTGCCGGGCGTCGAGCACCAGCGCCTCGACGGCCAGCCGGTATGAGTCGAGCCCGAAACCGCACACCACGCCGAGGCACGCGGCAGATATCATGGACTTGTGGCGGAACTCCTCGCGCTTGTGCACGTTGGATATGTGTACCTCGACCACGGGGCATTTCAGCGACTTTATGCAGTCGTGCAGGGCTATGCTGGTATGCGTGTAGGCGCCGGCGTTAAGCGCTATGCCGTCGTACGTGAAGCCTACTTCCTGCATCTTGTCTATCATCACGCCCTCTATGTTGCTCTGGAAATAGTCGATTTCCACACCGGGGAAAGCCTCGCGCAGCTTCGGCAGGTAGTCGTCGAACGAGCTGTTGCCGTAAATGCCCGGCTCCCTTACGCCCAAGAGGTTGAGGTTGGGACCGTTCAATACTAATATTTTCATATCCAGATTATTTTTCTTAATTTTGCACTTGCGCGGCGCCAGGCGTGCCCATAACGGCAGCACGCCGGCCTGACACATGTAAACCGGCAGCCGCGCCACGCTGCAAAAGTAATAAAATAAATGGAAACAGTAAACAAAAAGGCGTCTAATCTTGTAGCCGCCTACCGCCGCTACATGAAACTTGAGCGCAACTTCACGCCCAACACGCTCGACGCATATTCGCACGACATAGAGAAGCTGCTGGCCTATTTCGGCGAGCAGGGCATCGACCCGCTGGCCGCACGGCTGGAAGACCTGCAGGCCTTTGCCGCCAACCTGCACTCGATAGGCGTAGGGGCGCGCTCGCAGTGCCGCATATTGAGCGGCGTGAGGACGTTCTACCACTATCTCCAGGTTGACGGATACATAAGTGACGACCCGTCCGAACTGCTTGAGTCGCCACAGCTAGGCGACCATCTGCCCGAAGTCCTGACAACCGAGGAGGTTGACCGCCTCGAGCAGGCCATCGACCTGTCGAAATGGGAGGGGCAGCGCAACAAGGCCATTATAGAGGTGCTTTTCAGCTGCGGACTGCGTGTAAGCGAGCTTGTAACGCTGCGTCTGTCAGACCTTTACCTTGAAGAACACTTCGTAAGGGTTGTTGGCAAGGGGCGCAAGGAGAGGCTCGTGCCTATATCGGAGAGCGCGGTAAAGCAGTTGCAACTGTGGTTCATCGACCGCAACCTGATGGACATAAAGCCGGGCGAAGAGGACTATGTGTTCCTCAACCGCCGCGGGGCACACCTTACGCGCACCATGATCCTCATAATGATAAAACGCCTCGGCGAGGAGGCGGGCATAAGCAAGACAATAAGTCCGCACACGCTGCGCCACAGTTTCGCAACGGCGCTGCTTGCCGGCGGTGCCGACCTGCGCGCCATACAGGCAATGCTCGGTCACGAGAGCATAGGCACGACGGAAATATACACACACATTGACACCCACGAACTGCGCCGCGAGATACTTGAACACCATCCGCGCAACATTAAGCACGACGCCGGCTGACAGCAGCCAGAAGCAACGTTGGCAGCCGTTTTCGCATCAGCCTGTAACTTATTGATAATCAGTATAATTACAAAAGGATGCCTTTCGCATTGTAAAAGGCATCCTTTTGCGTTGCAATAGGTTACCTTTCATCGTCCCGAAAGCAACCTTTTGCAAAATCATCAAAATAGCATTGCCGCACAGCCCGTCACTGCCCGGCCTTAATACGTTCCATCATCACGAAGTCTTCCTTGTCCCTCAGTATCTTTTCAACGGGCACAGGCTCGTTGTGGTCGTTAAGATACATGCGCCTGGCAGGGGTGAACTTGCCGCTCGCCACCGACAGGCTGTCGTTGCGGTAAGGCGTTTCTATGCCGGCAAGACCGAGCATGGTGTGGAACACCGACACGCTGCTGGCCACGCTCTTGCGGCGGTTGGCGTCAAGGGCGGCAGCCACGGGCGCGAAGGTGCGCCGGTAAGAGTCTGAAGTCCAGATGACGAACGGCACATGTAGCTCGTAGAACGACGGTACGGGCGAGGCATGCAGGAACAGCTGGCGACGGTCGTCAAAGATGTTTTCGCCGTGGTCAGACGTGTAGAGCAATGCCGACACGGCGCCGCAACTGTCGACGATGCCGATCAAGCCGTGCAGGAAACTGTCCGTGCTGCGTATGGAGTTGTCGTATGCGTTGACGAGCGACTCGCGGTTGGACGGCTTCGCCTCGCTCGCGTTGTCCGGCTTGAACACGGCCGAACGTGCCGCGTAGCGTTCGCGGTAGTTGAAGTGCGAGCCGTACGTATGCAATACAATAAGCTCTTTTTTGCGTCCCTGGGCCAGCACGTCCCTTACCATAGGCAGCATGTCGGCGTCCTGGAGGGTTTCCGTCCCCTTATGATTCTCCTTCATGAACACCCACTCGTCGGCCTCCATGCCGAAGAAGTCTATGAACGAGCGGTTGGGGCGCTGGTTTGATATGAACACCGTATGGAAGCCTGCTTCCTTGAAGGCTGTTATTATTCCCTTCTCGCGGTATATGCGGTCGTAGTCTTCGGCGCACGCCGCCGAGAGCAGCATGGGCACGCTCTTGTGCGTGGTGTTCGACTGTGTCAGCACGTCGGTGAATGCCACAAGTCCCGGTGTACGCTCGAGCAGCGGGGTGGTCTCGCGCCCGTAACCGTACAGGCTGAAGCTGCATGCACGCGCCGTCTCGCCCACCACGATGACGTACACCTCGCGGCTGGCGGCAGGGTGCGTGGCCTTAGACTTGAACTTGAAGCCCGCCGAGGTCTCGGCATAGTCGGCAGTAGCCCCTGAACGCTCTACGGCAAGCACAAGATTGTAACCCACGTTGAGCGGGTAAAGCTGTATCTTCGCACTGTATTCGCGGTCTGATGCATAACTAACGCCGAGGCTTGCCGCACCTACTGCGACTGCAACGAGGGCCATGCGCCGCTGCCTTGACATGAAAGCAGCATCGAGCTTGTCCTTACGGCGCAGCGAGACAGTGGCAATAACGAGCGGCGGAATGTAGACCACGACTACTATCGAGATGGCCGGCAGCAGGTTGTCAAGCAGCTCGAAAGCCTCTCCGGGGTTGGTCGTAACAAGGTTGAGAAACATGTCCACCGCTATTATGGAATGCCCGAACAGATAGAGTAGCACCAGCTGGAACGCGGCGAAGAATATAAGCGGAAACATGAGCCACGTGGTTTTGCCGGGGCGGGGACTTAAGGTCATAAGCAGCCACACCACCGACACGGGCAGCAGTACATTGGTTATGCCGGCCGCCGGCGACATGCGCTCGGTCACGCAAAGCGCCATGTTAGGTACGGCAAGCACCGCTATGGTAAGCCAGAAAAGTATTAAAGCGCGCCTTTTGCCCGTGTCACGTCCCCCAGTGGACAAGAAACGGGCCAATATGCCGTGATTATTTGGGTCTTTCATTGAATATCCGTAAGTATTGAATTACATGTAATTACACAGTGCAATGCCGTTTTACACGACATTGGGTGATGCCTGTGCCTTAGAAGGCTTCGCCTATGTTGAAGATGAAACCCGACTGCCCGCTCTTGCCGAAACCGTAGTCGAGACGCACGTTGACGTTCTTCTTGAACTCCCAGCGGTAGCCTATGCCGAAGTTGGGAAGCAGCCTGTCGGAGCGTAAGGCGCTGAACTTGTTGAAGACAGTGCCCACCCCTGCCCACAAGGCAATGCCGTTGCGCTTCCATACGTGCTGGCGCAGCTCTACCTGCGCCTCCAGTTTGTGCTTGTCGCGGTAGCGTCCCTCGTAATATCCGCGCATCGAGTAAGAGTTGCCCAGCAGCGACATCATGCCCCACGAAGGGTTACCGAAGTTGAGAGTGCCGCGCAGGTCGGCCGCTACCACTCCGCCCTTCCACACCGTGCGGTACACGTCGGCACGCAGGTCGGTGGTGGCAAAGGCATAGTCATTGCCCATGAAGGCCGGCCGGAACAGTTGCGAGATGTTCACATAGAAGCCCCTATGCGCGTTGGTAAGCACGTCGCGCGAGTCATAAACAAGGGATACGCCGGCACCGACATTCAGTGTCCGGTGGTCCATGCCCTCGAGAAGCTCAGGCCGCTCGACGTGGCTTACGCCGGCATAGTCGAACACTACCGTCGGCCCGATGTACAGATTATCGGCAAAACGCCACTGCAGGCTCGCCTTGGCCTGGACCTGTATCCTGTCCATTGTACTCTCGTTAGAGTCCTTGTTGCCGTTGACGTAGCCTATGCCCCAGAAGCTGCTCTTGAACGAATCGAACGATACGTTGTAGTCCAGGCGGCACTTGTCATGGGGAAAGATGTGCGTTCCGCGTATGCCTATTTTATAGAACTGCCCTGTTGTGATGTCTCCGTACAAGGCGGTGTTGGAGGGCGGCAACAACGTATCGGCCATGTCGGTGCGGTATATGCCGGTGGCAACAAGGCCGAGGCCGAACTTTGTGTCGGTGCTGTAATGGGGACCGCCCAGCAGGCTGAAGTCGAACTTCTTGCCGGGATCGGTCTTGTTGGATTCGTTTATGTAGTCAAGAAACCTGTTAATCAGTCCTTTTCTCTTCTTCACGCTGTCTGTTTGCTGCGTGCTGTCAACCGTAACAGTGTCTTTGCTGCCGTTCTCAGGCGCACTTGCACCCGGCAATATGGCACACATAAAGAATGCTGCGAGAAAAACAAGCCTCATAATTACCTATGGATTTACGCGGGTCAGTATACCATCTCGACGTTGTCCACCCATAATGTGTTGCCTACCGAGCCTATGTAAGCTCCGCCGTGGCTCGACGAGAATTGCAACATCAAGTGTGTAGGCGTGGTGTCGGCGTCGGCCCATCCTATCTCTTTCACAGGCACGCTCTTGCCCTTGCTGTTGCGTGCGTAGTCCGTATGGCGCAGCCCCATCGTTGAAGCGTCATAGCCGGGGGTGTTGCGTATGTCGCCGTACATTATCTTATACGTGGCGTTGTTGACCCATCCGCCGGTGCTCTTGCCGAACTTCACCACCATGGTGCCGACGCGTTTGGCCGTGATGTTGCCCGCCTTGTCCTCGGTTCGCTTTTGCAGGTATAGCACGGCTATGGCATAATCACGCCCGGGCACGGTCTGCTTCTTGCTGAAACCCGTCTGCTTGATCCTGTTAGGGCTGCCTGCCGCCTTGACACTGTAATCGAACCTTACAGCCTTCGGCCTGCCTGTGAACGGTATGCCGTTGTTCATGGCCTTCGGGCCGTCCTTAGTTCCGGTTATAGGCTCTTTCATGTCGCCGAGGAAGATGGAACCTGCGGCCAGCACGTTGATGTTCATAAGGCCCATGACCTTCACGCTTTCGATGTGCGTGGCCAGCTTGGCACACCAGCCGCTGCCGCGCTTGTCGCGGTACACGGAGTTGTTGGTCTTCACTACGCCCATGACCTTGGCCATGACGTTTGACGTGCCCCATGGGGAACCTCCGCCGTTGGTGTACGGCTTGTTGCCCTCTACGGTGCGGTTAGGACCTATCTCGTAGAGTGTCTTTGTATTACCGCCTATTATGGCTGACTCGTGCACCTTGCGTATGGTCCAGCTGTCCATGTTGCCGTAAGACAACGGCACAACCTTTTCCTGGGCGCTGATTCCGGCTGCCGCCATGAATGCAGCGCAAGTTAAGAATATTTTCCTTATATGTTTCATGACGGGGCAAAGATATGAAAACTATTTGATGAAAAAAGGTTTTCTGCATATTTTTAACCTTTAAATTGTTAAAAAGCATGTATTTTGACAAATTCGTATATGCCTACATGGCAAAACATCCGTTAATGACGGCAGACAGTCACAGCACGCCAGCCAAAACTACATCTGTAACAACATGATTACCAAGCAGTTAACAATACATAACCTTTTACGTTGCAAAAGGTATCCTTTTACAGCCTGAAAAGCCACCTTTTGCAGCGTAAAAGGCGGCCTCTTGGAAAGCGGATGGCGCAATACGCCTGTACGACTGCCGGCAAGGCCAAACTCAAGGGGAAAACGGCAAAAGGACAGGATTTAAACTAAATTATCGATTTTCGATAAATTTTTATCGTTTTTATTTTGCCGTTTAAAAAATAGTGCATATCTTTGCATATCGAAAAACGATAAATAATAATCAAATATCAATAATAATACAAATAACATAATATTACTCTCTCTAAAATCAAAGACAACCAGCCGGATATTCCGCCGCCGTCAACACAAGACGGTGGCGGGACTACGGTAAAAAGCTACGACGATGAAAAAGAAACTCAAACTGTTCTGTGTACTGATATTCGCGGTGATTGCCTGCGACATCTTTTCAATGTCGAACGCATTCATCACAGGCTTCACGAGCGGCATGCGCCACGGTGAAGAGAGGCGCGACGTAACGCAAATAGACCCGAGCCGCTACTGCTACATATCGCTGCTGCCTGCGGAAATGTCGCCGCGCACCGCACAGACCATCACCGACAGGGCCACGAACAAGTCGCAGCAGGCATGGCCGACGCAGCTCATAGTGCCCCTCAACGGTAAAATCAACACCCTTGCCGCAATATTCAAGGTGGTTTACACCCTGGCGTTCGGCGCCATGGCCGTAACAGCACTTGTGGCGTTCATCTTCTTCGTGCGCAATGTCAACCGCAACCAGATATTCATCCACAAAAACATCAAGCTGCTGCGCCTTACAGGCTGGTGCCTCGTGGCAGCAGGAGCCATCGTCACCGCCGACGGATGCTACGACGCATACCAGGCCCAACAGGTATTCAGCCTGAGCGAATACGTGGTCGACTACAAGTCGGCGGCTGACTTCACGAGCATCCTTTTCGGACTGTTCTCGCTCGTAATAGCCGAAGCCTTTGCCATAGGACTGAAGATGAGGGAAGAACAGGAACTAACAATATAACAAACGCAAAGGCATGGGAAGAATAATAATAAACCTTGACGTTGAAATGGCAAAGCGCAAAATGCCGCTCGGCGAACTGGCCGAACGCGTGGGACTGACGCAGGCCAACCTGTCAATACTCAAGACAGGCAAGGCCAAGGCCGTACGTTTCAGTACGCTCGAGGCCATATGCCGCGAACTGGACTGCCAGCCTGGCGACATACTTGAATACAGCGACGAGCCGTGACCGGATAGAGCCAAAGCAGGATTAAATGCAACACCGGGCGACCGCAAAGTATAAAATATATTAAATATAACAAGTAACCAATAGCGTTAATACAAGAAAAAACTATATTTGTCAAACCATTTTAAACCCTTTTTTATGAAAATAAAACATCTTTTCGTCGCCGCCGTGCTATTCATTACAGGCACCGCAGCGGTAATGGCGCAAGGAATGCAGATGCCGCCCATACCGGTCGACAATGCTGTAAGGATAGGCAAGCTGCCTAACGGCCTTACCTATTACATCCGCCACAACGACTATCCTGAACATCGTGTAAACTTCTACATCGCACAGCGCGTAGGCTCAATCCAGGAGGAAGAGAGCCAGAGGGGTCTTGCCCACTTCCTGGAGCACATGGCATTCAACGGCTCTGACAACTATCCGGGCGACAAGCTGCTCGAATATATGCGCTCAATCGGCGTGGAGTTCGGCCGAGACCTCAATGCCTACACATCGATAGCCGAGACCGTTTACAACATAGACAACGTGCCGTCAAAGAACATCGCGGCACTCGACTCTTGCCTCCTCGTGCTCAAGGACTGGTCTAACGGCCTTACACTCGCCACCGAGGAGATAGACAAGGAGCGTGGCGTGATAGAGAACGAGTGGCGCCTGCGCTCGTCACCAATGCAGAGGATGATGGAGCGCAACCTCGAAACCATTTACCCGGGCAGCAAGTACGGACGCCGCATGCCTATCGGTACGATGGAAGTGGTTAAGAACTTCAAGCCCGAAGTGCTCCGACAGTACTACCACAAGTGGTACCGCCCGGACAACCAGGCCATCATCGTGGTGGGCGACATCGACGTTGACCGCACAGAACAGAAGATAAAGGAAATGTTCAGCGGCATCAAGCTCGACCCCAACGCAGCACCGGTGGTTGCAGAACCCGTGCCCGACAACAACGAGGCTATAATCGTTGTAGACAAGGACAAGGAGCAGCAGTTCAACATCGTGCAGATAATGTTCAAGCACGACGACGTGCCCGACAGCATGAAGACAAGCCTCGCATACATGGTTCAGCAATATGCGCTCAACCTGTCGCTGCAGATGCTCAACGCACGCCTTGCCGAAGTAGGACAGAATCCTGAATGCCCCTACCTCCAGGCATACGTCAGCGACGGCGACTACATCTACGCAAAGTCAAAGGACGCGTTTAATGTAGTATGCGTTCCGAAGCCCGGACAGACCGAAGCAGCCATCTCCGCCGCAGTACGCGAAGTAATGCGCGCCACCATGTTCGGCTTCACCCCCACAGAGTTCGTCCGTGCGAAGTCTGAATACATGAGCCAGTTAGAGAAGATATACACCAACCGCAACAAGCGCGAGAACGGCGTTTACTGCGAACTCTACACACGTAACTTCATCGACAACGAGCCTATCCCGTCAATCGAAGACGAATACGCAATAATGCAACAGATAAGCCCGATGATTCCGGTCGAGGCTATCAACGAGGTAATGAAAGAGCTTGTAAGCGTAACCGACACCAACCTCGTTGTAATGAGCTTCAACACCGAGAAGGAAGGAACGGTTTACCCCACTCCCGAAGGTATTAAGAAGGCCATCGACACCGTACACGGCGAGAAACTGACCGCATGGGTCGACAACGTAAAGCAGGAGCCGCTCATCGCAAAAATGCCTGCAAAAGGCAAGATAACAGGCGAGAAGGAGAACAAGACTCTCGGCTACAAGGAGCTTACTCTCTCTAACGGCGCACGCGTATTGCTGAAGAAGACCGACTTCAAGGACGACGAAGTTGTAATCGACGCTACATCAAAGGGTGGTTCTTCACTGCTCGGCGACGAGGACATCGTCAATGCAAAAGTGTTCGACATGGCTATCGGCGCAAGCGGACTTGGCAACTTCAGCAACACCGAACTCGAGAAGGCTCTCGCCGGCAAGCAGGCCAACGCCAACCTCCAGCTGTTCAACCTACACGAAGGACTCAGCGGAAGCTCTACCCCGAAAGACCTGGAGACACTGTTCCAGCTGACTTACCTCTATTTCACCGACGTAAGGAAGGACGAGAAGAGCTTCGCACAGCTTATGACCACGCTCGAGACCATGCTGAAGAACCAGGCACTCTCACCCGACGCAGCATTCTCAGACTCGCTGATGTCAACACTCTACTGCCACAATCCACGCTACGCAACACTGAAGCTCGAAGACCTCAAGAAGGTTAACTACGACCGCATCCTGCAAATTGCAAAGGAGCGTACAGCTGACGCAGGCGACTTCACATTCACCATCGTGGGCAACTTCGACGAGGCTACAATACGTCCGCTCATAGAGCAGTACATAGCTTCACTGCCCGCCAAAGGCAAGAAGGAGAACTGGAAGAAGGTTTCAACCTACGCAAAGGGCAACGCCGAAAACAAGTTCACACGTAAGATGGAGACTCCGAAGGCCAACGCCTACATGTACTGGTACAACCTCACAACCCCGTATTCTCTTGAGAATGCAGTGGCTGCAAGCGCAGCAGGACAGGTTCTTGAGATGATCTACCTGAAGAAGATACGTGAGGACGCAGGAGCCGCTTACTCTGCCGGAGCTACCGGAATGGCTTCACTCGGAGGTGACACTCCGTTCACCGCACTCGTAGGTATCTGCCCGATGGACCCGGAAAAGAGCGACATGGCTATCAAGATTATGGAAGAAGAGGCCAAGAAACTCTGCACCACCGTTGACGCAGACATGCTCAACAAGGTTAAGGAACTCATGCTGAAGCGTGCCGACGAGAACGCCAAGACCAACTCTTACTGGGTAAGCACAATCAACAACCTTGACGAATACGGCGTAGATACGTACACAAACTACAAGAATGTGGTTAACGCACTCACTCCGGAGAAGGTCGCAAAGATGGTTAAGGATGTTATCTTCGCTGGCGGAAACAGCGTCAAAGTGATAATGTTGCCTGAGAAAGAGGCTAAATAAAAACAGCCCTACATACTATAACAAAAACGTTCCCGCAAGCAAAACGGCCTGCGGGAACGTTTTTTTATGTGTCATACAAACGGCTGAAAAGCCTTGGGCAGCCGTGCAACCTATGATATGTCGCCGAAATAAGGGAGGTTCTTGCGGAGCGCCTTGAGCCTCTGCCACACCATTGAATACTCGCTCTTACAGCACTGCGGGTCGTCGGCCACTATGCTACGGGCCTCGTCGCGTGCCAGTTGTATTATCTGGTCGTCCTTGCGTATGTCTACTTTCTTGAAACCGAACACCACCCCGCTCTGCTGCGTACCTTCCAGATCGCCTGGCCCGCGCAGCTTTAGGTCGGCCTCGGCTATCTCGAATCCATCGTTGGTCTCGCACATTATATCGAGCCGCTTGCGTGTGTCGTCTGATATGTTACGCTTGCTTACGAGCAGGCAGAACGACTGGTCGGCACCACGACCTACACGCCCCCGCAACTGGTGAAGCTGCGAAAGGCCGAAGCGTTCGGCGTTGATTATCACCATAACGGTGGCGTTAGGCACGTTAACCCCCACTTCTATGACCGTCGTGGAGACCAATATCTGCGTCTCGCCGCTGACAAAACGGCGCATCTCCTCTTCCTTCTCTACCGGCTTCATGCGGCCGTGCACCTTGCTCAACTTAAACTCCGGGAACGCCTCGCGCAGGCTTTCATACCCTTCTTCGAGGTTTTTAAGGTCAATCTTCTCGCTCTCCTTAATCAGCGGAAACACTATGTAAGCCTGCCTTCCGGCATTAATCTGACGGCGTATGCCTGCGTAAAGGCTTGTAGTCTGGTCGTCGTACTTGTGCAGGGTGACCACGGGTTTGCGCCCCGGCGGCAGCTCGTCTATCTTGCTTACGTCAAGGTCGCCGTAAACAGTCATGGCAAGAGTGCGCGGAATAGGTGTCGCAGTCATTACGAGAACATGGGGAGGATTGTCGCTCTTGTTCCACAACTTCGCCCTTTGCTCCACCCCGAAACGGTGCTGCTCGTCGATTACGACAAAGCCCAGGCGTGCGAATTGCACGCTGTCTTCTATCACGGCGTGCGTGCCGACAAGTATGTCTACGCTGCCGTCGGCAAGCCCTTCGAGCACCTCGCGCCGCCGTTTGCCCTTCACCATGCCCGTAAGCAGCTCCACGCGGACATCCATGCCGTTAAGGAAGGAGACTATCGTCTCAAGATGTTGCTCCGCTAGAATCTCCGTAGGGGCCATTATGCACGACTGATAGCCATTGTCAAGCGCTATGAGCATGCACATAAGGGCGACAAGGGTCTTGCCGCTGCCAACGTCGCCCTGGAGCAAACGGTTCATCTGGCATCCCGAACGCATGTCCTGCCTTATTTCCCTGATGACGCGCTTCTGCGCCCCGGTAAGCTCAAAAGGCAGGTTATTGTAATAAAAACCGTTGAAATACGCGCCTACTTTGGTAAACATGTAGCCGCGGTACTTGCGCTTGCAGAAGCTGGCATAGCGTTGTATGTTGAGCTGAACGTAGAATACTTCCTCGAACTTTATGCGGTATTCGGCATGCCGTATGTCGTCGGGATTTTTTGGAACGTGTATCTTCCTCAACGCATCGTCCCTCGACATGAGGTTTAAACGTTGCGTCATGAACGGCGGAAGAGTTTCAGTAATGGGCTTTTTAAGCGTATCAAGAAGAGACTTCACAAGCCTGTCCATGCCCCAGGTGTCAAGTCCCGAGTTCTTCATCTTCTCGGTCGTGTTGTAATAAGGCTGAAGGCCAAGCTGCGAAAGTTCGACTTCCGACATCTGCTTCATCTCCGGATGGGCGAACTGGTAACGCCCGCTGAACACAGTCGGGCGGCCGTAGATGATGTATTGCGTACCGGCCTTGAGGTGCTTCAGTATGTGTTCACCCTTCTTGAACCACACAAGGTCGGCAATTCCGCTACCGTCAGACACATGGGCGACAAGCCTCGAGCGGTGGAAACCCATGTCGAACACCTCGCAGCTCAGCAGCTTTGCGCATATCTGCACTGACGCGGCATCGGGCGTAAGCTCGCTTATCCTGTAAATATGCCTGCGGTCTATATACTTGTAAGGATAATGCTCAAGCAGGTCTTCGTAAGTCTTTATGCCCAGTTCCTTATCGAGCAGGGCCTTACGCCTTGGCCCCACACCGGGCAGGAACTGTATGTCTTGGTCAAGGATGTCGAGCATTGTCTTTTCTTGTCGTTGTAATTGTCAGTATTGTTGACGGCGCATGGCGCCGCTGAAAACCATTGCCGACGCCGCCTGAAGCCACCAGCCTGACGGCCAGGGCCGGCTTGCCGGCTGCCGCTCAGGCAAGAATCCGCGCTATGCGGAGGTCGAACGGCGTTGTTATCTTAATATTTTCACGGTTGCCCTCGATAAGGGTCACCTCGTGGCCGGCGCTTTCAACCACTGACGCATCATCGGTGAAGCAGTCCCTGTATGGCTGTGCGTAAGCCTGCTTGAGCAGCTGTATGTCAAAGGTCTGCGGTGTCTGCACCAACCGGTAGTCAGCCCTGTCAACCGTTTCGGTTTTTCCACCGGCCACAATGTGCCTCACAGTCTCGACCACCGGCACTACGGGAATGACGGCCTTCGCCGTGCGCGCCGTCTCATAACAGGCGCGTATGACCTCGACCGACGGGAAGGGGCGCACGCCGTCGTGTATTCCGACCACGCCCTGCGTGTCGTCCGGTATGGCGGCCAGTCCGTTCCTTACCGAGTGAAAGCGTGTCTCACCACCCTCGACCACGGCATAAGCGTCGGTAAAATGATAATTCTTGCACAGTTCGTTCCAGTATTCGTGCTGTTCCTTCGGCAGCACGAGTATTATACGCAACGACCCGTCATACTCCCTGAAACGCTTTATTGTAAGCATCAATATCGGCAAACCGTTAACGGGAAGGAACTGCTTGGGTATGCTTGCGCCCATCCTCAGCCCCTTGCCTCCGGCTACAATCACTGCATAGTCCATATTTTGTCTTGTTGGTTAGTCTTATTCCGTATTGTTTGATAGAACCGACTGCGCCACGGGGCATGGTTTCCATCCGTCCGTGGCGCAGTTGTCCAGGTTAGCGTGCCTGCCTGCATGCAGGCGCGTACGTGGCGTACGTTATGTGTATATGTCGCGCCAGTTATTTCAGCATAAGGTGTTTGTACATCATTCCTCCGGCTATACCGTCGGCAGTCTTCTTGTCAGTAAGGGCCTCGAGCAGCTTGTATGCATAGGGGAACGTAGCCGCCGGGCCTTCGCCCGTGGTTATATTGCCGTCAACGGTGCAGAGCTCGTGTGTGTATTCGGCACCTTCAAGGTATTCCTCGAAGCCCGGATAGCATGTGGCGCGCTTGCCTTCAAGCATGCCCAGTCCGCCCAGCACCATAGGTGCGGCGCATATCGCTCCAATCATCTTGCCGCGTATGTTCTGCTCTACGAGGGCCTTTTTCACGCCGGCATGCTCGTTCAGGTTTGTAGCGCCGGGCAGTCCGCCGGGCAACATCAGCAGGTCGGCGTCACTGAAGTCGGCTTCCTCGATCAGCAGGTCGGCTTCAATCTTCACGCCGTGGGCACTTTCAACAACCTTCTCACCTGTCACGCTGACAGTCTTGAAGTCAACGCCAGCGCGGCGCATTATGTCTAATGGTATCAGGGCCTCTACCTCTTCGAAGCCCGTAGCCAGGAATTCATATACTTTTGCCATTTTTAAATTAGATTTAATTGGTTAATAGATAATATGTGTATATTGTCTGCCTTTCATTTAAGGCATTCCAGGTAAGCCTGTATCGTGTTGTGGAGACCCATGTAAAGGGCGTCGCATATAAGCGCATGGCCTATGCTGACCTCGTCCAGCCATGGTATGTTCTGATGGAAATAGTGCAGGTTTACGAGGCTGAGGTCGTGCCCGGCGTTGAGTCCGAGACCCACTTCACGCGCCACCCTGGCCGCCTCTACAAACGGTTTTACGGCTTCCTCGCGGTCGAGCAGGTAGCCCGATGCGTACGGCTCGGTGTACAGTTCCACGCGGTCGGTGCCGCAGCGCTTGGCCGCTTCCACCATTTCGGGCGTTGCGTCAACGAATATCGACGTCCTTATGCCTGCCTCCTTGAAACGCCCTATCACGTCGGTCAGGAAGCCCTCGTTGGCCTTTGTGTCCCATCCGTGGTTGCTCGTCAGCTGGTTGTCTGCGTCGGGTACGAGCGTAACCTGCGTCGGCTTGACCTCAAGCACGAGGTCGATGTACTTGTCGATAGGATTGCCTTCTATATTGAATTCGGTCGTAACCAAGGGCCTTATGTCCCTTACGTCCTTATATCTAATGTGCCTTTCGTCGGGGCGCGGATGCACTGTTATGCCTTGCGCGCCAAACTTCTCGCAATCGAGCGCAACTTGCAGCACGTTGGGGTTGTTACCGCCACGCGCATTCCTCAAAGTGGCAACTTTGTTGACGTTTACGCTTAATTTTGTCATTTTTTACGTTTTTAATATGTCTGCAATGTTTGTTATCAGGCAAAATATGTAATTTTGCATTTGCCTTATCCAACGGCAAAGTTACAAAATGTTTGGCATTTCCAAGCATTACATGTGTAAAAAGAAATTTAAAAGCTCAAAAATCATGGTGTCACGTAAGTTAAGGTTCGCCCTGTTCGGAAACATTTACCAGAGCCGCAAGTCGGCAAACATCCTGAAGATTATGGAATGCCTCGCCGCACACGGCGCCGACTTGTGCATGGAACAGGCCTTCTACGATTTCCTGGTAAGTTCGGGCATGATACCCCGGGGCTGCGTCGAGGTGTTCGACGGGTGCGACTTCACGGCCGACTTCGTCATCTCGCTCGGCGGCGACGGCACCCTGCTCAGGGCCGCATGGCTCGTAGGCTCGAAGGGCACGCCCATACTCGGCATCAACATGGGACGCCTGGGCTTCCTCGCGGACATCGTACCGAGCGAGATCGAAAGCGCCATCAACTCGCTGTACGAAGACGACTACGCCATAGAGCCGCACTCGGTGATACGTGTCGAGGTTGAAGGCGGCGACCCCGTATGCCCCGACTGCGCGCTTAACGACATAGCCGTACTCAAGCGCGACACGGCGTCGATGATTACGATACACGCCGAAATAAACGGCGAATACCTCGTGACCTACCAGGCCGACGGCCTCATCGTAAGCACGCCGACAGGCTCGACGGCCTACTCGCTGTCAAACGGCGGCCCCATAATAGTGCCGCGCACGGGCACGCTATGCCTTACGCCCGTAGCACCACACAGCCTCAACGTACGCCCGATAGTCATCCCCGACGACTCCGAGATAACGCTGACCGTTGAGAGCCGCAGCCACAACTTCCTGATAGCCGTCGACGGGCAGTCGGGCAAATGCACTGAGAACGCCCGGCTGACAATAACCAAGGCACCCTATTCGGCAAGGATTGTGAAGCGCAGCAACCAGCGTTACTTCTCCACGCTGCGCGAGAAAATGATGTGGGGAGCAGATACAAGGATGGTCAAGAACTGACTCCGGCAAGGCCGAATCCACACAGGCAGGAGCCTGCCACCGCACTGCCTTACAGCCAAGGCGCAATAAATTAATGTTCAAACAAACAAAAACGATGAAATTTATGACAATCAAACGCATCTTCATGTCAGTGGCCCTTGCATTGGCCATGACCGTAGGAGCAGCGGCACAAGACGCCGACGCCCAATACGCCAAGAACCTGTTGCAACCCGGTACAACAGCACCCGACTTCACCCTGGCCGCCCCTGACGGCACCAGCCACAGCCTGTCGTCGCTACGCGGCAGCTACGTCGTGCTCGACTTCTGGGCATCATGGTGCCCGGATTGCCGCAAGGACACGCCCATGCTTAAGGAACTTTACGCCAAATACGGGCAGAATATCAAGTTTGTCAGCGTGTCGTTCGACGACGACAAAGCAAAATGGACCAACTACATCGAGGCCAACGGCATGGACTGGCTCAACCTAAGCGAACTGAAGAAGTGGAAACAGACAGAGATATCGAAGCAGTACAACATACAGTGGATACCGGCAATGTACCTGATCGACCGCCAGGGGCAGATAATACTCTCGACGGTCATGATTGAAAAGCTCGCCGCCAAACTGAAGGAGCTGCACGAACTTTAAGACAACACACAACCCGGCCATTTATGAAAGGCGGTCTTTTGCATTGCGAAAGGCCGCCTTTTAGCGTGCAATATGCCGCCTTTTACAAGCCAAAAGACGGCATATTGCAACTCGTTGAATATCAACACATTAACAAAGCCGCCAACAACGGCCGGTTTGTTAAAAGGTACATAAAGTTGTTAAAGTGTAAAACAACATTGAAATTTTTTTATTATCTTTGCAACGTTTTTATGAAAGACGGGAGTTTATCCTTCAGAAAACTTTCTACTACTTCTCATGGCATTTGCCAGAGTTGATTTCTTAATCAAGAACAATTTAACTATGCGCCTGAAAAGAACAATAAAGACATTAGCAATAACAGCATTCCTGGCCATGACGGCCGCAACGGCTTCAGCCCAGGACCTTTTGGCACGACAAGCACCAATAGACAAGAAAATGAAAGCAGTGGACACCCTTGCACTGCGCAATTTGATAAACAAGGAACAGATGGGTTCACCCTCGGCCCAATTATACAAAGAGTGGAACAACAAGTACGCACACCGCGCAACGGAGCTTCCCGACTCATTCCTCATCAACCTCAAACACTTCTGCATGCCTACCACAAGCAAGGTCATTACGTCCAACTTCGGACGCCGTTGGGGACGCATGCACAAGGGAATCGACGTTAAAGTATACATCGGCGACACCATACGCTCCGCATTCAGCGGCAAGGTGAGAATCGTCAAATACGAGGCCAACGGCTACGGCAACTACGTCGTGATACGCCACTACAACGGCCTTGAGACCATATACGGCCACATGTCGAAACACCTGGTAAAGGAAAACCAGATTGTTAAGGCCGGCGAGCCCATCGGCCTCGGCGGCAACACAGGCCGAAGCACAGGTTCGCACCTGCATTTCGAGACACGCCTGTGCGGCGTAGCGCTCAACCCGGCACTGATGTTCGACTTCAGGAACCAGGACGTTACCGGCGATACATACATGTTCCACCGCGACACTTACGAGAACGAGTCTGTTCTGGCCAACAAGGCAAGAGGCAAGTCTGCCGGCGACGACGAGGCTGTTGCCGAGGAGACAAGCTCAAGCAAGTCGCGCAAGCAGTCTTCAGCGTCAAGCTCAGACATACGCTACCACAAGGTTAAGCGCGGCGAGACGCTCAGCTCGATTGCCAAGAAGCGCGGAACTACCATCGACAAGCTGTGCAAGCTTAACCACATAAGCAAGCGCATGCGCATACGTCCGGGACAGATATTAAGATACTCATAATTGTTAAAGTCATAGAATAGATTGCAAAGACGGCTGTCAGCGTGAGCTGGCAGCCGTCTGTTTTTATGCATCCACATGCCGGGAGGCCAAGCTGTGCAGACAGTCCGGCGCACCGACACTGCCCAACAGCAAGCCCCAGCCTACCTGCGCAGGTAGACATCGTCGTAGCTGCGGCGGTCGCGCCGCGGCGCATAGTGCCTGCGCGGTGCGTCGGCATGGCGGCGTTCGTGCAGCGTACAGCGTTCACCGCGGCACACGCCGCAGTCGTAGTCCGCCCTGCGGCAACAGTTGTCACGGCGTCGTCCGCAGTCACGGTAACGGGCGCAGTTGTCCGCATGGCGGCCGTGATGGCGGCTTACGTCGCAATGTCCACGCCCGCAGTTGCCGTAATGCCTTGCCTCAGTGCGGCGCACCGGCGGCTCGTCAGGCCTGTTCTGCATGACGGCCATCGCGCCGAGGCTTACCGCCCCAAGCAAAACCAAGCTGATAATAATTTTCTTCATCTCTTCTTTCCAGTCTTTTTAGTTAGTATCCTGTATTGTGCAAAAACAAGCCGCATGGGCTGAAAAGTGTAAACATCCTTATCATTAAAACATAAATCCTGAACATCACGGCACCAGGCCGTCATGCAAAGGCTTACCCCACCATACGCGGCAATACCTGTCCTGCCCGGCGGACCAGCGCCGCAAGCGTCATTTAAACACTGCCCTTACAACGAACCAGGCGTGCATTGCCAGCGTTGTCAACAGTCCGTAGTGGCGGCGCATGATGTCAAAACGCTCCATGAGCGACGCCCTGTGGTACTTGGTCGACTGCCCTTCGCGCTGATAGTCGGCCACGGTCGCGTGTACGTTGACGAGCGGCAGCCCCATGCGTCCGGCCTCCTTCATTACACGTATGCACCAGTCAACGTCGGCCGAATGGCGGTAACGCAGGTCGTAAGGGAAGCGCCGCGCTATGTCAGTGCGTGCGTAGAAAGCCTGATGGCACACCAGCATGCCGTGGCGGAACGAGCGCCAGTCGAGCCGTTCGGGCGGAACTAGCCTGCGGCGGCGCATGTAATTGCCTTCATTATCCACCCAGTCGGTGTCGCCGTAAAGCACAGCCGGCAACTGTCCGCCCTGCGCCACGCACTCGTCGAGGCGTGCCTTGGCGCATATCAGCGAAAGAGTGCCGCCGTCGGGATAGAAGTCTCCGGCGTTCATAAAGCATACATAGTCGCCCGTGGCCATGCGGAGCCCCTTGTTCATTGCGTCATATAGCCCCTTGTCAGGCTCTGAAACAATCCTCACCTCGTGGCCGTTGTCCAGTGCGTCAGACCTGCGCTTGTAGTCCTCGGCGAGTTCTTTCGTGCCGTCAGTTGACGCCCCGTCGATTATCAGATGCTCGACATTGCGGTAATCCTGGTGCAAAACGCTGTCGGCGGTGCGCCCGAATACCGTGGCGGCATTATATGTAATGGTAACAACAGTGAACTTTATCATAGCGCGTAATGTCTGAAGGCGATTGCCTGGTTGTAGACTTCGATATACTTAAGGGCTACGCTCTGCTGCGAATACGAACTTGTAACCTTGCGCACGGCGTCGCGGGCAAGGGCATCGTAGTCGGCCTCGGCGAGCGTCCAGCGCATGCCTTCGGCCAGGTCGGCTGCGTCCCTGTACTTCGCCACGTAGCCGTTCTTGCGGTGGTCTATCATCTCGGGAATGCCGCCGGTATTGAATCCTACGCACGGAACGCCGCAGGCCATAGCCTCCATTATGGTGTTCGGAAGGTTCTCGGACAGCGAAGGCATGACGAAGATGTCTGCCGCGCGGTAGGCGCAAACTATCTTGCGCACGTCGGTGACGTAACCGAGCGAATACAGCGGCACGTCGAAACTGCCTGCCAACTCGTCGCCGCAGCCACCGAGGGTGACGACCCCGAAGTTGCCGTCAAGGTCGGGACACGACTTGACAAGCCGTGAACAAGCCTCTATAAGATAAGACACGCCCTTGTTGACGTTTGACACGCGCTGTGCCACGAACAGTGCAAGGCGCTTGCCCTCGGGCAGTCCGAGAATGCGGCGGGCCTCGGCCCTGTCGCCCGGACAGAACGTGCGTATGTCTATCGGGTTGGGTATGGCCGTAACTTTCCGGCCTTCAAGCAGCCTGCTGCGCCTGGCTTCGCCTGCAAGCCAGCGGCTGCACGTAACGAAGAATATGCCGCCGTGCTTCTTGTAAAGGCGCTCCTTGCGCTTCCAGACGGCGGCGGCAAGGTCGCCCATGAATCCTCCGCCCGGCAGCAAGGGGCAGCGCGTGCAGCCGGTGGTGTACTTGCGGCAGTTGAAAGTGAGATGACACAGCGCCGTGGCGGGCCACATGTCGTGCATGGTCCACACTACGGGCTTGCCCGAATCGAGTATCCTGGCTATTCCGCCGAGCGAGAGCATGCCCTGGTTGACCCACTGCAGGTGGATTACGTCGGCCTCCTTGAACTCGCGGGTCTTGGTTATGTCGGTTCCGGCATTGGCAATGTCAATCTCGAAAAGGTGCTTGCGCGAGAAGTCCGAATGGCAGAATATGCACCACCGCTCCCACAGGAAGGCCAGTTTCCTTAACGGTCCGCCGCCCAGCCTTGCCACGCTCGGGTCGTCGGTAGCCTTGTCGCGCACCAGCATCTTGGCCTTGACGCCGTTGTTGTTGAGCGCATCCATTATCCGGTTGGCGGCAACAGCTGCCCCACCGGTGTTTTCACTCGTGTTTACAATCAGCACACGCATAGCAAATAACGTTTTCGTATAATCGGACACAAAAATAAGACAATTTACTCATTACTCCAAAAATAACAGGCATTTTAAACACTGTTTGCGCACACAAATTATTGATTTGTATCAAGAAATGCGTTATAGATGACAAAAACACACCTGAAAGTATTGACATGGGCGCATTTTCGTTGTATCTTTGCATCGTCAAAAGGTTAATAAATTGTTTAGGTTAGTAAATAGTATTAGTTTAAGGTAAAGTTTTCATGATTATTTAGGATGACAAAGGTCACCGTGAGGTTCCCTTTTGATTCGCAAAAGGTTTTTTAGTTAAACATATTTTTATACGCTGTAGCTCGTGAAGAGTTGCAGCGTATTTTTTTTGCATACATGACACGCAAATACAGCCCGCCGCAGGGCAGCAGGCAGCACTTAACGTAACAAGCTGGCTACCAACGTGTTGCAAAAGGTTACTTTTTACAACGCAAAAGACGGCCTTTTATAAGGCAATAGGTTACCTTTCACAATGCGAAAGGTAACCTATTGCAAAACTGACTACCGTACAAGGCGGCAGATACGCACGTTATACGCCGGCAGGGAGGAACACCTCAGGCTCGCGCCTTGCCGAAAATGCCTCAATGAACTTGGCCTCGAAGCCCTTGTAAGCATCGCCGCGGAACGCGCGCGAGCCTGTATGGCAGACCACAAGGCACCGGCCGCAGGCAATGCACTTGGACGCATCGGTAGAACAAGGGTCGGCCGTGGGAATGGCCCCGACAGGGCACTGGCGCACGCATGCCTGGCAACCGTCGCACAGCGAAGCGTCGCCCACGGGACTGAACGTAGACGCACCGCCCTGCTTATACGGGCGGTTGCCCTTCAACACAGGCGTTGGCAGCGATGCAACGTCGTCCGTGCCGGCAAGCAACCTTGCGCAACCGGCGGCGAAAGCGTCTATCTTCAGCATGTCGGCAGCATCGGGACGGTCGGCAGCAACCTTGGGGAAGATGCAGTGGCGGGCTATGAACGCTCCTGCCGCAACGGTCTTAAAACCGCCTGCCCCGACTATGTCCTGAAGCTCGACAAGGGCGTCGTCGTAGTCGCGGTTGCCGTAGACGCACACCAGAACGGCAGGTACGCCACTGCCCTTAAACGCGCGTAGTGCCACGGCAGCCTGCGCAGGCACGCGCCCGGCATATACAGGCACGCCTGCAACGAGCAGGTCGCCACTGCCTAACGACACCATGCCGCCAGACGGACCGCCGCAGGTTATGTCGTGCTCGACAACCTCGCCGCCAAATGTGGCACCTATGGCACGCACCACCTTGCGTGTGGTGAACGTGGCGCTGAAATAAACCAAATGGACTCTATCTATCTTCATAAGCCTTTGTACGTTGATTTTTGTTGAAAAACATGTTCGCTGATGCAAATATACTAATTATCCGAGACAGACGGTCAGATTCAAGCCCTTATTTTAACACGCCACACAGCCCGAATCCGTAAAATGTATTGAAAGATATATTATCCGTATACACGCCGGCGGAAGACATTTTGTAACTTTGCAACCGGTAAGAACATTAATACGAAAGGATATGACACTGAACGAATTTTTGGAATATGTAAAGACGCGGCAACCGCTGGACAGGCCCGAAATATACCGCCTGATGGACGAGATGAGCGAGGAGGCAAGGCGCATAACGTTCAGCCTCAACTCTGCCTACCACAACCAGGAAGAAATAAACTCGCTGCTCTGCGAGCTGTTCGGCCGTCCCGTAGGCAAGGGCTTCAAGATGTTTCCGCCGTTCTACACTGACTTCGGCAAAAACACGCACATAGGCGACGACGTGTTCATCAACGCCTGCTGCAACTTCCAGGACCACGGAGGCGTATTCATAGGCGACCGCTGCCAGATAGGGCACAACGTTGTCTTCGCCACGCTTAACCACGGACTAAGGCCGGAAGAGCGGCGCACCATGACGCCGGCTCCCATCGTGCTGGGCAAGAATGTGTGGGTAGGCTCTAACTCGACCATACTCCAGGGCGTCACGATAGGCGACAACGCCGTGGTTGCGGCAGGTGCAGTGGTGACCAAGGACGTGGCACCAAACACGGTAGTAGGCGGAGTGCCTGCACGCCACCTGAAGGACATACGATAACACGGCAACGCCAAAAGGAGCGGCGGAAAGCTGCCTGAGAAACGCAAAACGGGCGGACGGGAGATTTTGTTTGTCTCCCGTCCGCCCGTATTTTATACATGCCGGCGCATCAGGCCGGTGCTCCATGCTTACTCCTTGGATATCAGCGCCACGGCGTAAGCGCTGATGCCTTCCTCGCGTCCGGTATATCCCAGCTTCTCGGTTGTGGTTGCCTTTATCGAGATATCGTCCTCGTCGACGCCCATCACTTCGGCAAGGCATGCCTTCATGGCATCGACGTGCGGATTTATCTTAGGCCTTTCGGCGCATACCGTAGCGTCGATGTTGCCCACGGTGTAGCCTTTGGTTGCTATCAGGTCTATCGTCTTGCGCAGCAGTATCTTGCTGTCCACGTTCAAAGTGTCAGCCGACGTGTCGGGGAAATGGTAGCCAATGTCGCGCATGTTGGCAGCGCCGAGCAGCGCGTCGCATATTGCGTGGATAAGCACATCGGCGTCGCTGTGGCCTAAAAGGCCCAGACTGTGCTCAATCTTGATACCTCCGAGCCACAAGTCGCGCCCGGGAACGAGGCGGTGTACGTCGAAACCGAAACCAACCCTGATATTCATAGTCTTTACGTTTTATATTGTAAGCCGCAGCCACGGCATGTCAGTTCGTGCTTGGTTATCTTCTGAACAGGTCCTTGATACCGTCCATGTCGAATGAAAGGGTGAAGCGCAGGGTTTGGTCGAGCGGGTTGCTCTTGGCCGTGGCCCATACGTAACCGCAGTCGAGCGAGAAGGCACTCATGCGGAAACCTGCACCGAAGGTGAAATACTTGCGGTTACCCTTGTTCTCAGACTCGTGGTGGTAACCTGCACGCAGCGAGAACTTGTCGTTGTAGACATACTCGCCACCGATGCTCCAGCGTATCTCCTGTAACTCCTCCTTGAATCCGCCGGGGGCGTCGCCGAAGCTCTTGAAGATGCCGGCGATGCTCGAAATATCGTAATAGTCGGTCTGTATGCGGCGGTCGTAGTCCTCGCCCGATTCTCCTTCTTCCTGAAGCGGATACGTAGGCACGAGCAGCTTGTTGGCGTCGGCGGCAATAGTGAAGCGGTTAAACTCGTCGATGGGCACCATGAGGGCGGCTCCGAGACGCATGTTTGCCGGTATGAACTCGCTGCGCTCGCTGCCACCGAAAGTAATCTTGCTACCAATGTTGCTGATATTGAGACCTATGCCGAGCTGGCACTCACGCGCTCCTATCATAATATAGTTGTTGTAATAGAAGGCAAGGTCGGCACCGAAGGCGCTTCCCGGCGTGGTGTCGTCGGTGTAGTCGTAAGTAAGGTCGGAGTAAATCCACCTTACGGCGGCGGCCAACGAGAACTTCTCGCTAAGCATGAGCGAGTATGCCACGTCGATTGACATTTCGTAAGGATTGACCGTCATGGCGCCTGCATCCTGCGAAGTCATGACCTCTCCCAAAGAGAAATAGCGCAAAGAAGCTGACACGGCGCTGTAGTCGCCGATGCGGTAGTAGCCTGCAAGATACGCAAGGTCCATGTCGTTGACGAGCTGGCGGAGCCACGGCGTATAGTTGACGGCAACGCCCGCACGGCTGATGCAGAACGGATACTTGGCCGGATTCCAGTATTGCGAGTTGACATCAGGGTCGGTTGCGGCGCCGACATCACCCATTCCGGCTGCACGTGCGTCGGGAGCTATGGTCTGTGAAGTAACCGAGTTGCGCTCGGGATTGAATATGTCGGTCTTCTCCTGGGCGTTGACAGCCGACGAGATGGCGACAAACAACAATGCTGCAAGTATTCTTAGCTTGTTCTTCATTATGTTTATTTGTTTTCAGATTAATGTTGGCGGATGCGCCTTCCCTTAATCCGCACACACGGAGGGAAGGCATCCTTATAAATAACTGATTTTCTTCTGTATTATTGTACATGTCGCCCCGGCAAATGAAAATTAACGGTCGCCGGGACTCCGGCTGGCATTCTGCACCGCCCCGGGCACGTCACTTGTTTATTATGACAAGTTTCTTGGCCTTCGACACCGTGCCGCTGTCGTCGCTGCCAATCCTTACACGGTAAACATACACGCCCGTGTCAAGTTTTCCGCCGTTGTCGCCTGTCAGGTCCCAATCCACAGTGTATGCGCCGGACGGTGACACACTGCTCTCCTTATGCTTCCAGACAGGACGTCCGCCGATGTCGAATACTTCAATCTCAACGTTCAGACTGCTGCCCATGCGGTCGTGGTTGATGATGAATTTTGTTGACGTGCTTGCGGGATTTGACGAGCAGCTGACGCTGAACAGGCTCGGAGTGAGTCCTCTAACCACGTTGAACGTAAGCTCGGTGGTCGACGGATTGTTCATAATGTCCCACGCACGGAACTTCAAAGTGTGGAATCCGGGCTCCAGTTCGGGTATGTTGTAATACGTGCGACCCGTGGTGTAGCTTCCGAAATCGTACTCGAAGTTGTCGTTAAGCACGTATGTCTTGGTCATGTCTCCGTCGATTATGAGCATAAGGTCGTGCCCGATGCCGCTTCCGGCGGCGTTGATGCCGTCCTTGTCGGAAATCTCCGCCACGAAGAACGGCGTATTATTGACATTGCCTCCGTTGACGAACGACGGCGAATTAAGGTAACAATAAATCGACGGACCTATCGAATCGGTAACCAACGAACCTGAACCTCCGACCACGAAGTCCTCCGTACATCCGTTTACGGTCTCCTCCGTCGTCGAATTCACGGCAAAAATGTTTATCAGTCCGCTGTCGTTGCTGTAATCAATGTCCTTGGGTACGGCGAACGAGAAGCTGAATTCGCCGCTTTTTACATTGTCGGAACCGTTGAAAAGAACGGTTGAACGGTCGTAATATTCAAACGGAGTATCAGCTCCCTCGTCTGATGTGTCGTTAAGGCGGCAGACTATCAACTTCTCTGCGTCCCTAACCATGCCGGTAACAACTCCGTCAAACTCGGTGTCAAGGTCGCCGGCGGCAGTCTCGATGTGGCCTTTAACCGTGACAACCGTACCTGCCTTAAGTTGTGGAAGCGTCTCTGCCGAGGCTAGTTCAACGCCGTTTATGCTGTCGACCACAGCTCTCTGTTTCGGCATGTTGAGTTTAAGGGCGGGGTCGCCGAGCAGCGAATACTGCAGCTTGTTCTCAGTATCGTCAATCAACGAACCGCTCGAACCTACCGGAGTGATGAGGTAATTCTTTGCAAGACGCTGCGCCTCGCCTATCGAAATGTACTCCCCGTCGTCGCCGGGAGTGAACAAAGCCCTGAGATAAGCCTTGTTTATGGCGTTGTTGTAATTAACGTACACCGTACGGGTGGTACCGAAGAAGGCCACCGCTCCGCCATTTTCATTCAGCACGGCAGTCTCGCCGATGTTGTCTTCCTGCGAGTCAAAAGGCATAATTTCACACGAAGCAGTAATCCACAACGGAAGGTTCTTGTTGGTAAACCCGGCAAAATCATTGATTGTAAGCACACGTTCGTGCGATATCTGGTCTGTACGTCCGTGGCCGCAATAGTTCATTATCAAGGCACCGGCCTCCTGCTTTTGCTTCAGCAGACGCGAAACGTCGGGATAAGTGTTGCCCGTCGAAGAGCTTACACGCGGATAAGCGTCCCACATTACACGCTCAACCTGTATCGCAGGGTTTATACTTTCCACCGTTTCAGCCATTTCCTCGGCATCACGCATGTGGCGGTTGCTGTTGCCGTCGTCGCCCATGAAGACGCACAGATTTTGCCAACTGCCGGCATTCTCGTTCTCGGCGTAACTTATAGTCTTGTCGACCATAATCTTAGCTTCAGCCTCCGTGCGCACAGGGAAACGCCCTACGGCTACATCGAGCTTGTCGGTTTTAAGCGGATCGCCGCCTTCACCATCATCAAGACAGCAGAAGAAACCGTCGTCTACATAACACTGTGTGTCGCTGAAGGAGTTTTCGCTCTCGTTACAAAGAAGGAAGTCGTCAGGATTCAGGCTTGCACACTCCTGCGTATTCATGCGGTTGTCCCATACGCAATCACCGAAAAGCAACAGGTATGAAGGCATGTCGGCCTCCGTCTCAGCACGGTCGTAAAGCATCTTAAGGTATCTGCGGTAAGCGTTAGCATCGGGAGTGCCGCTCGAAAACTCGTTGAACAGCTCGTCGGCAGGCACTATCCTGACCCTCATGCCATCATTCTCAACGTGGAAATCCTTCAACCGCTGCGCCTGTTCGGTAAGCTTTTGTGATGTGGGAACGATGATTACCATATCCGCCGGACCGTCTGCGTGAAGGTCCTGGTTGGTTATATTGTAAACATACTCCGGCACGGGGAACGACGTTCCGGCCAATATCGGACGGTTGCGCGGGGTTTCATAAGAGACCGAAATATAGTCAAGACGCACCGGGCCGCCGGATGACGGTGTTATGGTAACAGTGTCCGAAGGCGAGTAATACGAAATCCTGAAAGAGCCTTCGTACTCTTTTCCGTGGTCGTACTCGGTGAAACGGTCAAGCTTGAAGGTCGTAACCTGGAGTCCGTTGATTTCAATCTTGCCCGAAGTAACCTGTCCTGAAGTGACTCCTATCGATATTGTGCGCACTCCACCCTGCCCTGCTTCGGGTATAAGGACATAACTTTTGGACTTTCCCAACTCGATAGGGTCGTTCTCAAAGAGGTTACGTCCTCCCTGGAACCACGAATAATTATCAACTTCATGTAGTATGTGGTAATCGTCTGCAGACGGGTAGAACGAGTCGACAAAAGTCGTACTGTCGACCGAAAGGGGCTCGCCGTCACTCTCGGTGATGAAATAATAGCCGTAATCCGAATACGGATTGCGCGTCCGTTTGGAAGCCTTATTGCTACTCCAAGACACCGGTCCCTGCGCATGGAACAACCTGCGGCCGCCAACCGTACACGTAGGAACTTCCTTCAGGTCATCATATTCAATAAGATTATCGCCATTTAAGACCGGATCCTGCAAGGCTCCGCCGTATCCATAGACCTTCACACGGCTCATGTCAGTGAATCCTGCACGGCGGATAAGGGTCTCCGTAAGTTCGTAAATACCAGTAGACGGCACACGGATCTTAGCCCAACGGCCCGTTGCAAGCACCGAATGGGCTGCATACCTGTCAGCCGGAGCAACAGCAGCGCGAGCCGTTGAACGTGCCTGTACACCTGGCTTGGGCGCAGACTTGACGTCGAGCATGAAGCTGACAAGCTTCATATACTTGCCATCACGGACGACAAAGGGGAGGAATGACACCTCGAGACTGCCCCGACGGCGTTCAACTACAACATTGGCAGCGACATCGGGCATTGCAGGCAGCGTACCGCCTACGATGCTTTTACATGCCTCAGCCTCGGCCTTGCTCATCTCAATGAACTCTGGATACTCTATTCTTACAGTGTAAACCGAGTCGCCCCATGCCCCGTCGAGGGCTGTCGAATAGGTGAAATGAGGCAACACGCTGTCAACCTTGACCTCGTCGGCCGTAAGGTTAAAGAACTTCTGCGCCCTGGCTTGCACCCCGTACATGCAAGAAAACAGCAAAACCGATAATATGGGGAATATATTCCTGTTTATCATTTAACGTTAAATTCCAGCACCTTACGGTCTTCAATCCATCCCGCAAGGCGGTCGTTAATACTAACCGGGCCTACTCCGGCCGGCGTACCCGTAAACAGAAGGTCGCCGGTCTTCAGTGTAAACCAACGGCTGATATAAGACACAAGCTCGTCCACCTTGAACAGCATGTCGGCCGAACAGCCTTCCTGCACCGTCCGTCCGTTCACGTCGAGCCTGAACCTTAGAGCCTGTATGTCACGGAATTTTGCCAGATCGACCCACTCGCCTATTGCGGCGGCGCCGTCAAAACTCTTGCACAGGTCCCACGGCTTGCCCTCGGCACGCAGCTTGCGCTGCAAGTCGCGGGCGGTGAAGTCGATGCCCACGGTGACAGCATCATAATACCTGTGGGCAAACCTCAGGGGAATGCTCTTGCCGAGGCGGCAGATGCGCACGACAAGTTCGGTCTCATACTCGATGCTTCCAAGGTCGTCGGGCATGAAAAACGGCTTCCCGTCCTTCAGCAGCGACGAGTCGGCCTTGGTGAAAATCACAGGCTCCTCCGGTTTATATAACGCTCCGTCAAGCTCTTTATTGTGCAGGATGTAGTTCATCCCTACTGCAAAAATCTTCATACTACTTATTACCGTAAGTTATATTCAAGGTACGCGCATGCGCAAGCAACTGGCGTAAATGCAACCGTCCGCCTGCGGCTTTAACGGCAAAGTTAATATTTTTCAACGAAACGGCAAAGAAAAGAAAGGCAAACAACAAAAAAACAATACGGGCATGCATATTGCTTAAACGCAAAAAGGACACAGGCCTTAAACCCATGTCCTTGTCTTTGGAGGTACCTAGCAGAGTCGAACTGCTCTACACGGTTTTGCAGACCGTTACCTAACCGATCGGCCAAGGTACCTTGTGATTTTTGCGTTGCAAAGATAATACATTTTTAGTATCCTAGCAAACTTTTTCGCTTGTTTTTTATCTTAAGGGGCCATTATGCCCAAAAAGCACCAATGCCGCAAGCATGAAAAAGCGCCAACCGCTATTGGTTGGCGCTTTTACTTGAATATTAAAACTATGTCTGAGTTTCAAATATTACTCGGCACGCAGGGTGAAGCGCTTGAAGGCAACGACCGTAAGGTCCTTGTCTGCGCTCTGCAGATACTGCGAAACGCTCATCTTGCTGTCCTGGATGAACTCCTGGTTGAGCAGGCAAGAATCCTTGAAGAACTTAGCCATACGGCCCTTGGCGATGTTCTGTATCATCTGCTCGGGCAGGTTGGCAGCCTTCTGCTCGGCTGTTTCCTTCTTGATCTTGCGTATTTCCTCAGCCTGTGCCTCAGTGATGTTGCCCTTCATGATGCCTTCGTTGATGTGCTCCTCGTTCTCGGCGATGTAGAGGTTGAAGCCGGCCTTCTTCAGTGCAGCCTCGACTGCCTTGTTAACCTGCTCCTCCTTAGTCTTCTCGATGGCAACTTTCAGCTCAGAGTCTTTAACCTCCTGCGGAACGCTTGCCTCGTCGAGTGCAACGGGGTTCATTGCGGCAACCTGCATGGCTATGGCGTGTGCCTGCTCCTCGGCAGCCTTGTTGGTCTGAACCATGGTGCAGAGAAGGTGCTTGTTCATGTGGTCGTAAACCGAAACATTGTCGCCCTCAAGATAGAGGTAGCCGTCGAGTTCGGTCTTCTCGCCCGTGATACCAGAACGTGCTATTACCTCGTCCTGTACGGTGCTGCCGTTGAGCGGCAGGGCCTTAACCTCTTCAAGGGTCTTGGCCTTAGCCTCAACTGCGGCGTCAAGGATGCTCTGTGTCAGCGCGATGAAGTCCTTGCCGTTGGCAACGAAGTCAGTTTCGCACTTCAGGGCGATCATTGCGGCAAAGCCGTCGACAGCCTTAACGAGTACGCATCCGTTAGAAGTCTCGCGGTCGCTACGCTTTGCGGCGATAGCCTGGCCCTTCTCGCGGATAATCTCGACAGCCTTGTCGAAGTCGCCGTCGCTCTCGGTGAGAGCCTTCTTGCAGTCCGCAAGGCCGGCGCCGGTCATCTTGCGGATTTTCTGTATGTCAGCTATTGATACAGCCATAATGGTTTTCTTCTAATATATTAAATGTTTGTCAAATGAAAATCAAGCTTCTGCGGGAGCCTCTTCAGCTGCCTCTTCTGCCTTGGGAGCGTCCTCTTCCTTTGCAGGAGCGTCCTTGCGGGCCTTGCGTGCGCGCTTCGGCTTGTCCTCTACGGCGTCAGCCTCAGCCTGCTCTTTGGCAGCCTTCTCGTCAGCCTTCTCTATCTTGCGCTCCTCGAGACCCTCTGCTATTGCTGCGCAGCAAGCGTTGAGTATTACCTCTACGCTGTCCTTAGCGTCGTCGTTTGCAGGGATGATGAAGTCTACGTCGCGGGGGTTAGAGTTGGTGTCGACGATAGCGAATACGGGTATGCCCAGACGCTTAGCCTCCTTGATGGCGATAGCTTCCTTCATGATGTCTACAACGAAGAGTGCAGACGGCAGGCGTGTAAGGTCGGCGATAGAACCGAGGTTCTTCTCGAGCTTTGCGCGCTGGCGTGTGATCTGAAGGATTTCACGCTTTGAGAGGTTAGAGTAAGTTCCGTCGTTCATCAGCTTGTCGATGGTGGCCATCTTCTTGACAGCCTTGCGGATTGTCGGGAAGTTGGTGAGCATTCCGCCCGGCCAACGCTCTATTACGTAAGGCATGTTAACCGAAGTAGCTTTCTCGGCAACGATGTCTTTGGCCTGTTTTTTAGTAGCAACGAACAGTATCTTCTTGCCCGACTTGGCTATCTGCTTCAGTGCGTCGGCTGCCTCATCTATCTTAGCAACAGTCTTGTTAAGGTCGATGATGTGAATGCCGTTGCGCTCCATGAAGATATAAGGAGCCATGGCGGGGTTCCACTTACGTTTCAGGTGGCCGAAATGGCATCCGGCCTTGAGTAACATATCAAAATTAGTTCTTGACATTTTTTCTTTTTTTTAATTGTTGTTGTTTACTTTCCTTTTAGTTTTATTAGAACCAACCGGCAGGTAACCGTATCCGACAGTCAACGGCGGCCTGCGTCATGCGGCCTGTGCCGTTCCGATTATATGCGCCGTGGCGGGTCTTGTCGGTTTGGATGCTAAACGCGAGGCTTGCCTCTCCGCGTGGGAGGACGGCAAACCAAACATTAACGCTTGCTGAACTGGAAGCGCTTGCGTGCCTTCGGACGTCCCGGCTTCTTACGCTCTACAACGCGTGCGTCGCGAGTCAGGAATCCGTGGTCTTTCAAGTTCTTCTTGTCTTCTGCGTTCACCTTGACGAGGGCGCGTGCGATAGCGAGACGCAGAGCCTGGCTCTGGCCTGTGAAGCCGCCGCCGTCGAGGTTTGCCTTGATGTCATATTTCTCTGCAGCCTCGAGCAGCAACAGTGGCTGTTTTACCACGTACTGCAGGATTGCAGAGGGGAAATATACGCTGATGTCTTTCTTGTTTATCGTGATTTTGCCGGTGCCCTCAGTGAGATAGACACGTGCCACAGCACTCTTGCGACGGCCTATTGCATTAATCATTTCCATTTGTCGCTTCAATTATTTGTACTGGTTAATATCTATTGCCTTGGGCTTCTGGGCCTGCATGTTGTGCTCTGTGCCGTCGAAAATGTAGAGGTTGTCCATCAGGCTGCGTCCGAGCGGGCCTTTGGGCAGCATGCCTTTAACTGCGTGACGGATGATTCTGTCGGCGCCGTAAGGACGCTTGCGCAGCTCGGCAGGAGTGTTGAAGCGCTGACCGCCGGGATAGCCGGTGTAGCGTGTGTACACCTTGTCGGTCTCCTTCTTGCCGGAGAACACAACCTTGGCGGCGTTGATGATGATTACGTTGTCACCGCAGTCAACGTGCGGAGTGAAATTAGGTTTGTACTTTCCGCGAAGAAGCTTGGCAACCTTAGAGCACAGACGGCCTACTACCTGGTCTGCTGCGTCGATAACGACCCACTCCTTATTCACCGTTTCCTTGTTTGCGGAAATAGTCTTGTAACTTAAAGTGTTCATTTTAATTTAAAAAATTACTACTAAAAAACGTTTTTAATTCTCTTTGTGAACGGCGATTCACTAACCGTCGCACTCGGCCAAAAGTACGACTATTAACACTCCGTTCCAGGGGTTCTAAGTGCTCCCCCGATAATAATCGGCGTGCAAAGGTACATATTTTTATTATATCGTCGGACTACGGCCGCCCTGTCGAAACAAATATTTATATATATTTAACGTTTACGATAACCTAATTCCGCTCACGACACTATAAGCCTGCACCTGCCGGGCGCAATCAGGCGTGCCGCTGGCATGCCGGGGAAGCAACGCCATGCCCCGCCGTGCAGGCACGTGCCACACCTATTTATATTATATACGCCATGGCGCAGGCACGCGACGCCGTCGACTGCTGCCACCGCTCAAGGCAGGAAGGCGGACTAAAGGGCAAAAGACGAGCTTCAGAATGTAAGTAACTGATAATCAATACTTAACAGTATCATCACACCAATTCTGTTTACTGCAATGTAAAAGGTAACCTTTTACGCTGCAAAAGGTTACCTTTCAGCCTGCAATATGCGGCCTTTCAGGACGTAAAAGGTTACCTTTTACAACAACGGCGTAAAGTCCCGCATCGACGGCGGACACGGGGCAGCGCATTTTTATATGCAAAAAAGCCCTTTCGATAAGAAAAAATAATTACTTTTGCAAGTAATGTCTGAAAAATCGGAGAACAACAAACGCATTGCCAAGAACACGCTGGCGCTTTACGCCAGGATGCTGTTCACCATGGCCGTAAGCCTCTACACAAGCCGCGTGGTGCTCAACACGCTCGGCGTGGAGGACTACGGACTGTACAACGTGGTGGGCGGTTTCGTGGCGATGTTCTCCTTTTTCAACGCCGCCATGGCCTCGGCCACGCAGCGCTACATGAACTTCGAACTGGGGCGCGGCGACGACGTGCGGCTGCACAAGGTGTTCTGCACGAGCATAAACATCCACGCGCTCATCTCGGCCGTGGTGCTCCTGCTTGCCGAGACGGTGGGCCTGTGGTTCGTCTACACGCAGCTAAGCATACCGCCCGAGCGCTTCGACGCCGCCCTGTGGGTCTACCACACGTCGGTGCTTGCCTCGGTGGTAATGGTGATGAGCATTCCATACAACGCCGCCATAATAGCCCACGAGCGCATGGGGGCCTTCGCCTACATATCCGTTCTCGAGGTGTCGCTCAAGCTGCTGATAGTCTACATGCTCGTTGTGACCGACATCGACAAGCTGAAACTATACGCCGTGCTCATGCTGCTCGTGCAGTTGCTCATCCGCATCATCTACGGGCAGTACAGCGGACGCCACTTCGCCGAGACCAGTTACCGGCGCATGTGGGACGGGGCGCTGTTCCGCGAGATGACGGGCTTTGCCGGATGGAACCTCTTCGGCAACATTGCCGCCGTGGCGTTCACCCAGGGCCTCAACGTATTGCTTAACATGTTCTTCGGTCCTACGGTAAACGCGGCGCGCGGAATAGCCGTACAGGTGCAGAACGCCATCAAGGGCTTCTGCGTCAATTTCCAGACGGCGCTCAACCCGCAGATTACGAAATCGTATGCCGCGGGCGACATGTCATACATGCACAAGCTGATATTCACCAGCTCGAAGTTCTCGTATTACCTGCTGCTTTTGCTGTCGTTGCCGGTAATCCTCGAGACTCCCGTCATACTGAAGTGGTGGCTCGGCATAGTGCCCGGCCACACGGTGGCCTTCGTGCGCTACATTCTCGTAATCTCGATGATCGACAGCCTTGCCAATCCGCTTATCCAAGCGGCGTCAGCCACCGGCCGCATACGCCTATACCAGGCCGTGGTGGGCACGCTGCTGATACTGATACTGCCCATAGCCTACGTCGCGCTGAAGCTCGGCGCACCGCCCGAGGGCGTGTTCGTAGTGCAGCTCGTGGTGTTCGTCATCGCCCAGGTGGCGCGTATATGGATGCTGCGGCCGCTCATCAGCTTCTCGATGCGCGCCTACCTGCACAAGACTGCGCTGCCCATAGCCTACGTCACACTGGCTTCGCTGGCCGTGCCGCTGGCTGTATACATGCTCATGCAGCCGTCGTTCGGCCGCTTCATGGCGGTGTGCGCCTCGTCTGCCGTGTCGGTATGCGCAGCCGTCTACTTCATCGGACTTGTCGGAAGCGAACGCAAGTTCATCATCGACAAGGCGAAAAACATGGCGCACAAGCTGAAAAGGTAACCCGTACGCCACGCCTGGCGGTACCGTACGGCGCACCGCCATGGCATTTACACCACATGCAACAACCGGCTTAACACCCTGAAAACATGATAACCATCACCGACAAACACGACTGCTGCGGATGCAGCGCCTGCGCGCAAATATGCCCGAAGGGGTGCATCACCATGCGCGACGACGGCGAAGGCTTCGCCTATCCCGAAGTCGACGCGGCGGCGTGCATCAACTGCGGACTGTGCGAAAAGGCTTGTCCGCTGCTCGGAGAGCTCGAAGAGCGCAGCCCCTTAGACCTGCTTGCCGCCAAAAACCACAACACCGGGGAGCGGACGGGCAGCTCGTCGGGCGGTGTGTTCATAGCGTTGGCGAAAGAAGTCGTCGGCAACGGCGGCGTGGTCTTCGGCGCGGTGTTCGACGACGAGTGGCAGGTTATGCACACGGCAGCCGAAACTATTGAAGAACTCGGCCCCATGCAGGGCAGCAAATACGTGCAGAGCCGCATCGGCTCTACGTACTCGCAGGCTGCGAAATTACTTAAGGAAGGGCGCAGGGTGATGTTCACCGGCACGCCGTGCCAGATAGCCGGACTGCGCGCTTACCTGCGCAAGGACTACGACAAGTTGCTTACGGTCGAGATAATGTGCCACGGCGTGCCCTCGCCGGGCGTGTGGCAGCGCTATCTCGACGAGAATTTCAGGAGCCTCTACGGCGGCACAAGGATTACATACGTCAACTTCCGCGACAAGAGCAAGGAAGGTTGGTCGCGCTATAATGTCGTGATTAAAGGGTGCAAGGACGGCAGCCGGGACGGCGAACGCGAACTGGCTGCGTCGGTCTACGTAGACAATCCCTTCATGCGGGGCTTCATGTCAGACGTTTACCTGCGCCCTGCGTGCCACCGCTGCAAGTGCAAGCACGGGGCGAGCGGCAGCGACCTGACCATAACCGACTACTGGAGCGCGGCGCAGGCGGTGCCCGGATTCGCCGACGACAAGGGCGTAAGCCTCGTCTTTGTCAATACGGACAAAGGCCGAGAAGCCCTCGCCGGACTCGACATCGACACCCTGCCGACCGACGCAAGGGACGAGGAGCGCCACAACGGGGGCTTCAGTTCGGCAGCGCCGGAGCGTCCATCACGCCGCCGCTTCTTCGACGACATTGCCACAGGACAGTCTTTCAATGATGCCCTCGGCCGTGCGCTGAAGAAACCCGGATACTACGTTGTCTACAAAAAGATAACGAAAACCTTGAGAAATATTATCTTACCTAAGAAATAAATGAAGATAGGAATACTCACGTTGCCGCTACACACCAACTACGGAGGCATACTGCAAGCCTACGCCTTGCAGACCGTGCTAAGCCGGATGGGGCACAACGCGTGCGTCATAGAAAAGGAGCAGAGGCCGCTGCACCTGCCTGTGTGGCGCAAGCCGGTGAAATACGCACGGCGTATAATAAGGAACCTGAGGGGAGAACCTTACCCGATATTCTACGAACAGAAGCAGAACAGGGAGTTGCCGATAATAAGGCAGCACACCGACAAGTTCATCCGGAAGAACATCAGGCGGATGACGTTCTCCGCGTACAGTGCGATTATAGAGAGCGACTTCGACGCGATAGTCGTTGGAAGCGACCAGGTGTGGCGCCCGCAGTACTTCGACGACATACGCACGGCATACCTCGACTTTGCCGAAGGCTGGCGCATAAGGCGCATGGCGTATGCGGCGTCGTTCGGAACTGACGCGTGGGAATACTCACGAAGCAAGGAGAAGGAGTGCCGACGGCTGCTGCGCATGTTCGACGCGGTGTCGGTCAGGGAGGCGTCGGGCGTTGAACTGTGCCGCGAACACTTCGGTGTGGAGGCCGAACACGTGCTCGACCCGACCATGTTGCTTGACAGGCAGGACTACATAAGGTTGTCAGCCTGCGACACAACGCCCAAGAGCGGAGGCACGCTTCTTAACTACATACTGGACGAAACGCCCGAGAAGGTTGCACTTATAGCGGCTACCGCCAATGAGAGAGGCCTCAAACCGTTCCGCGTCAATTCGAAGGTTGAAGACATGTTCGCGCCGTTGTCAGAGCGCATTCAGCCGCCGGTGGAGCAATGGTTGAGAGGATTCGACGACGCGGAATTCGTCATAACAGACTCTTTCCACGCCTGTGTGTTCTCCATAATATTCAACAAACCCTTCTTCGCCGTAGGCAACCCGGGGCGTGGTATGTCGCGTTTCAAGTCGCTGCTGGCCATGTTCGGACTCGAAGACAGACTGCTCATGCCCGACGAACTGCGTTCCGGCGCAGAGCAAAAAGCGGCGGCTAAGGACATAGACTGGGACGACGTGAACAACCGGCTGACACGTTATAAAGAGAAATCAATAGCATTCATAGGCCGGCTATAAGCCCCGATACCAATACAGTTGCAGCCTGGCGGACAATATCCGCCAGGCTGCAACTGTATTTATCTTATCCGTCCATCATGCAAGAGGCACGCACCGGTCACTTCTGCCTCAACACCTGGTAACGCTTCTGGCGCTTTGCCTTAAAGTCATATTTGAACACATGCTTACACAGCTTCACCCAATTGAAGCGCAATACATATCTTAACCACTTAAGCACGGGCAGCCGTTTGGAGGCGTAAAGGTCCTTGTCAATGTAGACGTAATAAAGGTCGGCAAGGGTGTCGAACGCAGAAAAGTCCTTAGGACAGGCCTTGTACAGCCACTCTTCGGCGATGAAACGGTCGGTGGCGATGCGGTTCTCGGGGAACGACGGCAGGCGGCGCACATAGTCGGAACGCACCCACCAGAAGTTGCCTGCATAGAGATAATAGGGCTTGGGGTAAGGCGGCAGACGGTAACAGCCGTAAGTATCATAGCCGGCAGACAGCACATTGACCGCCACACGCCACTTGTCGAAGAGGAAATACTCCATCATCTTGCGCCACGCATCAATGTTGCGGCGCAGACTGAGGTAATTACGGTCGTGGTCGTCGCCACCGTAGTATGATACGCCCTTTGTGTGGAAATAATAGAAAAAGCAGTCTTCCTCGCAGCTCTTGGCACGTATGAACTCGAGCGCAGGATACTCGAACTTCATCGGGTCGGTCTTAACGGAGATGAACTCAACCTTGTCACCGCCTATCATCCGGCGCAGCTCCTCAACCTCGGACGTGTCTTTCACGATACAACTTACATACAGCTTCAGCGTAGCATCATACAGTCCGCTGGCTTTCAGTCCTGCCACCTGGTCGGCAACAAGCTCGCGCCACCCCTTGTCGCAAAACACATGGTAGACGCCGTAGACAGGCCTGCCCGTCTCGGGGGCATGCTCCCAAGGCGAAAGGTCATACCGCTGCACGGCACGAAACACGGTGTTGTAGGCCGTAAAGGCCGCTTTCTTTATTATGTTTGCCATTTTTCTTGTTCACTTTTCGTTCACTCCCGCGGCTGCAGCGACAGGCAGACAAGGCACGGCAGGCAGCACATCAGTAGCGGTAAAGCGCCTCATAAGCCTCCTGCATGCGCCTTATGCCGAACTTCTCGACGGCGAAAGCCTTTGCCTTGCGCCCCAACTCGTCGCCGCCAGTACGCCTTTTCAGGTTCCTGAATATTGCCATGTACTGGCCCATGTCGTTGCCCTTGACGCACAAAGGCCAGTCGGGCGGCAGCGTGTCGCGCAGGCCGGGACAACTGTTGGCAATGACCGGAAGGCCCGCAAGGCTTGCTTCAATCGACATTATGCTAAGTCCCTCGAACTCGGACGGCATGAGCAGATAGTCGAACGACGACAGGTTAGCGGCCAAACCGTGGACAGGCGGACGCAGAGTGACGCACGACAGCGGGGCAAGCTCGCGTTCGATGTCGGCACGCAGGCTGCCGTCGCCTATAATGTGGAAATGGAAACGGCCGTCGTCCTTAAGCCGCTTGATAATGCTTATCAGTGTGGAAATGCCCTTCTGAGGCTCGAAACGCCCGGCAAACAATATGTTTATCTTGCCACCGATCAGTCCGTCGTAAGGCTTTTGGGGCGTCTCGCCCACGCCGTTGTATATCATCGGGGCGCGCTGACGGTACTCTTTCTCATAATTGTCGCGTACCGACACGGATATTGCCACGTTGGAGTCGTGGCGTATGAAAAAACGCTCCACACGTCGGCCGGTGTTCTCCAGTCCGCTCCAGAGCCTGGTGTTGTGTATTGTCCTGACGACCTTGCAGCCATGGAGCAGGCGCGGGAAGAGGGTGAAAAACCACCATACGGCAAGGTCGGGCATTTCAGTATGGCTGTGGATTACGGCAGGGCGGTGTTTAAGGAACAAGGGCAGAAACCACAATGGGAAAGTCATGGCGGCCAGGCGCTCGAAAATATAATGGAAACGAACATCGGGCACGAAAGCACGATGATACCTTATGCCGCAGTCCTGAAGTTCGCGTATGAACACACGGGTGAACGGCGAACGCGCCCTGACAAGCTCGACGACGTGATACTCCATGTCCGCCGTCTTGGACTTGGCAATGTTCACCGCCACACGCTCGGCTCCACCGACATCGAAATGAGATATTATGTGGAATACTTTTTTCATGCCTTACCTTATGCAAAGGTATAAAAAATCAGCCTGACAATCAAACCAGGATTAATCTTTTTCCTTTTTTAACGGTGCGGCGGACTGCCTGCTGCCACGACGGCAAACTGCGCCAGCGACGCGGCACCGTGCGGCATGAAACCGCACGGCACGTCACTCCGCCATGAACATGCGGCTGATTATGCCGTCGCAGGCGTCTTCTATCAGGTCGAGAGCAAGCTCGAAGCCCTCTGGCCCGCCGTAATAGGGGTCGGGCACAGTGTCGTATCCGGGGTGGCGGGTCATGAAGTCGGCGGCGCACAACACCTTTGCACGCTCGGCATCGTTGCGCGCAATGCGCCTGAGGTCGGCCATGTTCTCATGGTCCATGCCGAAAATATAGTCGAAACGGGCAAAGTCGGCCGGCTTTATCTGCCGCGCACGGCTGCTTATGTCGTAGCCGCGGCGCGCGCCATGCTCGCGCATGCGGCGGTCGGGCAGTTGCCCCTCGTGCCACGAGCCTATGCCGGCGGAGTCGACAAAGTAGTCGTCAGAGAAGGGAAAAGCCTCGGCCAGCTTCAATTTCATTATGGCCTCGGCCGCCGGAGAGCGGCAGATGTTGCCGAGGCAGACAAACAATATACTCTTCATTATCAGTTAATGGTTAAGGCTGCGGCTACCGCCGCAGCAATATTATTTCAGACTCCTTATCACTCTTGCAGGATTGCCTGCGGCCATGCTGTCGTCGGGAATGTCCTTAGTGACAACGCTGCCCGCCCCTATTATGCACCGCTTGCCTATCGTAACGCCCGGCAGCACTACCACGCCACCGCCCAGCCATGTGTCTTCGCCTATCGTTATGGGATAAGCCGTCTCGATTGTTCCGCGGCGCTGCACGTGGTCGAAGGGGTGCTGCGGCGTGTACAGCTGGCAGTGCGGCCCTATCTTGACGTCGTCGCCAATGGTAATCAGGCCTCCGTCAAGCATCGTGCAGTTGTAGTTTACGAACACGTTGCGCCCCAGCCTTATGCCGTTGCCGTGGTCGCAGTGGAAAGGCGGACACACAACGCTGTCGGCCGGAATGCCCGGTATAAGGTCTTCAATAACTTCACGGTAATCGTCGTCGGTAATGGTCATGGTCTGCAATCTAACGCAAACCTCCTTCGCATGCTTCAGGCTCTTCCATATCTCGGGGTCGGAGAAGTTATAGAGCTGGCTGCTGCGCATCTTTTCAAATTCGGTCATGGTCTTATATTGAGTTAATGGAGTTGAGACTTGTTGCCGTTAACGCGCCTGACCGGCGCGGGAAACGACACCGGCAGGCATGTCAAAGCATGCCATACGGCCGTTGTGCTTGCTGCAAAGTTACAACATTTAGCGCAAATAAACGAAGAAATGCCTGCCTTCAGCATACCCGCACCGCCAACAACCGCCAACCGGACAGGTATAGACGGGCATAGCGGAAGTATGCGGTGCCCCGCCCGGTAATAACACATAAAACCCTGGAACACAAGTGTTTACATTATATAAAAGTACATTGCCTTACTCAAAACAAAATGAATAAGGCACAGCCGGTTTCCCATTAAAATGCAAAAGGTTACCTTTTATAACGCAATAGGTTACCTTTTGGCGTGCAAAAGGTAACCTATTGTAACGTAAAACACGGCCTTTTAGAAACCGTCTTTTTTTCTATCGCATACAAGCGGCTTGTCACTTCCTGCCGAAGTCGGCAGGTATCTCGCCCCACTTGCGCGTGTCCCATTGTATAATAGGTACGCGGAACTGGTGGGTTTTGAGCCATGTCTCGGCGCGCGCAACGATGTTATAAAGCTGTTCGGTCTTTGGCGTGCGCTCGAGTTTGGTCTTGCACTGCATCTTCCTCACCCACGTCATCGCCGTGAAACTGTCGCTGTAAATGGTCTTGCGGATGCCTTTCTGCTCCATAAGCGCAAGGGCATGGACGATGGCAAGGAACTCGCCGATGTTGTTCGTACCGAACACGGGACCGAAATGGAACACCACGGCACCCGTGGCAAGGTCTATGCAGCGGTATTCCATCTTGCCCGGATTGCCGCTGCATGCCGCGTCAACGGCCCATGCGTCAGCCGAAACCTCGGGCGGAAGCGGAAGCACCGTATCGTTGCGGTAATCAGGAGGGTTGTTTAATTCATAATTCATAATTCACAATTCATAATTCATAAGGCTATAATCCGCAAATTTATAATTCACAGGTCATATTTTCCAAGGCAATAATCCGCAAGTTTATAATTCACAGGTCATATTTTCCAAGGCAATAATCCGCAAATTTATAATTCACACGTCATATTTTCCAAGGCAATAATCCGCAAGTTTTTGATTTTAAAATCATAATCGTAAATAATGAGAATCTTAGACTCTACAATCTTGCCGTATCTGTATTTTCTTTCGTTCTCTTTATTATCGAGGTGAGTATTTTCAGTAATTCAACACAATCAGAAAGCATACTTTCAGCCTGAGAAACCGTCACATATTCTGAATCACGCAATAACTCAATCCAATATTCAGTCTCGCTGGCTTCCTTCAACGCTATATTCAGCTTGGTAAGAAAGTCAGGACGAGTCTGGGCGCGCAGTGCTTCACGAACGTTGGCACCTATACTCGTACCACTCCTTAACAGTTGTTTGCCGATAATGAAATTACCATCACGACTGCAAAGGAACTTATATAGTTTTACGCAACGTAAGCTGAAAGCATAACTTTTCTGCACAATCACATTGTCGTCCCTGTTCTTCACCAGCCAATTTATGAATTATGAATCGTAAATTATGAATTATGAATTGTGAATTATGAATTAAAGAATTACATTCTTTCTGGCATTTCGATACCCAGCAGGTTCATGCCGTTCTTCAATGTCTTGGCTACATTGGCGGCAAGTACAAGGCGCAGTACTTTCTCCTTGTCGCTGTCGGCGCCGAGGATGCTGTAATCGTGGTAGAACTGGTTGAACTCCTTGGTCAGCTCGTAGCAGTAGTTGGCTATGCCGCTGGGGCTGTAGTCCAAGCCTGCCTGGCGCACGGCAGCGCCGTACTCGTTCAACTTCTGTATAAGTTCGGTCTCCTTCTGGTTTACGGGATAGTCGCCTTCAAGCGTTGCAGGTATGCTGACGCCCTGTTCAGCCGCCTTGCGCATGATGCTGCGGATACGTGCGTAGGTGTACTGGATGAATGGGCCTGTGTTGCCGTTGAAGTCGATTGACTCCTCGGGATTGAACAGCATGTTCTTGCGCGCGTCCACCTTCAGGATGAAATACTTGAGTGCGCCCATGCCCACGATGCGTGCAACATTGGCGCGCTCGTCCTCGCTCATGTCGCTGAACTTGCCCAGTTCTTCGCTCGTACGGCGTGCGTCTTCAACCATCGCTGCTATAAGGTCGTCAGCGTCGACAACCGTTCCCTCGCGGCTCTTCATCTTACCGTTAGGCAGCTCCACCATGCCGTAAGAGAAGTGGACAAGCTCCTTGCCCCACTTGAAGCCGAGGCGGTCGAGCAATATCGAGAGCACCTGGAAATGGTAGTTCTGCTCGTTGCCCACAACGTAAATCATCTTGTCGATAGGATAGTCGTTGAAGCGCATCTCGGCCGTGCCGATGTCCTGCGTCATGTAAACCGAAGTACCGTCTGAACGGAGCAGCAGTTTCTGGTCGAGACCCTCGTCAGAGAGGTCGGCCCATACGCTGTTGTCGTCCTTGCGGAAGAAGAGCCCCTTCTCGAGTCCCTCCTCAACCTTGGCCTTACCTTTCAAGTAAGTCTGTGACTCGTAGTATATCTTGTCGAAACCTACGCCGAGAGCCTTGTAAGTCTCGTCGAATCCGGCGTAAACCCATGAGTTCATCTTCTCCCAAAGGGCGCGCACTTCGGGGTCGTTCTGTTCCCATTTAACGAGCATCTCATGAGCCTCCTTGATGAGCGGAGCCTCATCCTTGGCCTTCTTCTCGGCCTCCTCGTCAGTCATGCCCTCAGCCTTGTATTTAGCCTCAAGCTCCTTTACCTCCTCGCGGTAGTGCTTGTCAAAGGCCACGTAATAGTCGCCAATCAGGTGGTCGCCCTTCTTGCCGCTTGTCTCAGGTGTCTCGCCGTTGCCCCACTTCAGCCATGCCAGCATGGACTTGCAGATGTGTATGCCGCGGTCGTTTACTATGTTGGTCTTTACAACGCGGTTGCCATTGGCCTGCATAATCTGCGCAAGGCTCCAACCGAGCAGGTTGTTGCGCACGTGTCCCAGGTGGAGCGGCTTGTTGGTGTTGGGCGACGAGTATTCGATCATCACCAGCGGAGAGTCTTCTCCGGCCTTCTTCTCGCCGAAATGCTCGTCGGCGTTGATGTCGGCCAGCAGCGCCAACCATGCCTTGGGCGACACTACGAGGTTAAGGAAGCCCTTAACCACATTGAACGATGCCACGCACGGCTCGTTGTCCATCAGGTACTGGCCTATCTCCTGGGCCGTTTCCTCAGGCTTCTTGTGCGACATCTTCAACAACGGGAACACGACAAGTGTAAGATGTCCCTCGAACTCTTTTTTGGTCTTCTGCAGCTGCACCATCTTTGCAGGCACTTCCTGACCGTACAGCTCCTTGACTGCCTTGAGCACGGAGTTGTTTATTTCGCTTGCTATATTCATTTTCTAATACGCTTTTTATTTGTTATTCTGGGTGCAAAGTTACTAATAAAAAGTGATAAACAGAAAAATGTTGCAAAGTTATTGAAAGATAGGCGTTTCCATATAAAACAACGGCAGGAATACGGCCCTGGAAGTAATAAAAAGTGAATAATAATTACAAATTGAAGCGTAAACCGCCCAGCAACGCCATCCGGCAGGCGGCTTACGCTTCAACATACGGCTTCATTGCCCTACACCGGGCCATTCATAATAGTCCATGGCCCTGTTGTTGTCAGACGAGACAGAAGTGCTGTCGGCCGCACCGCCACCCTGTCCTGACTGGTTGCGGAATATCCCTAAAGCCACCAGCACGGCAAGCACCGCCGCCACACAGGCAAGAACGATGACAGCCACACGCTGCGACGGCTTTGCCTGCGGCAACTCTACGGCTTCCCTTATACAAGAGGGGCGTTCGGCGGCTTTCATCCTGGTGCATGCCTTGCCTATACGCATAAGGGCGGAGTCGCCAGTCCGGCGTGCCATGTCCTTTACTACGACGCCGAACGAGTACACATCGGCCTGCACGTCGGTCTTGGCATCGGGCAGAAGCTGTTCCGGTGCAATGTACCCGGAAGTTCCCGCAGGACACTTCAACACGTTGAAATAGTCGCTGTCAGAAAGGCTGAAGTCAATCAGCTTGACGTTATGCCCGTTGTGCGTTACCATTATATTCGTCGACTTCAGGTCGCGGTGTACAATCTGCTTGCTGTGCATGTATTCCAAAGCATCGGCTAGCTGTTCTGTTATACGGTGTGCGGTGTCGGCCGTTAGCGCATTGGCATCCATGACGTCCTTGAGCGTGTCGCCATCGATGTATTCAATAACGATTGCCGCACCTATGCCTTCGACTTCCTCCATGCCTATCGTGCGGCAGATGTGCGGATGGTCAAGTTGCAGGCCTATCTCGAACTCCTTGACAAGAGCCTGGCGGTAAACAGGAGTATAGAGGAAATCGGGCTTCAGGCATTTGAGCATATAACGCTTGCCGTATCGCGTAGCCGAAAACAGGCGGGTGTGACCCGAAGCCGAGACGTACACCTCACGCATGTTGTCAAACCCGTTTTGCACAGGTATGGGCGAGGACTCGGTTAGTTCTCCGTCTATGTCTTGCGTATACCCGGACGTACTGTCGTTCATTTTGTCTCCAATATTATTCATTTCGTATCGCCGATGACATTTATTATTGTCAAGCCTCCGTTGCGCCCTGCCACGAACGGTGACGTGCGTGTGTCGCCCCGGTCTATGTAAGGGAGGTAAAGCGGCTGGTTCTTTATGAAGCAGCCTGTAATGAATACGTCGCCACGCTGAAGTTTGCTGTTTTCCGAACAAACGACCTTGAACTTGCTTTCACCAAGGTACTCAAGATATACAAGCCGGTTAGGACTCCAGCCTATCTCGACCGTAGAACCAGGCCTTATGTCGCTGCTTACAAGCTGGTTGGCGTTGAAGAACGACGAGTTGTATTTAGTGCTTGTCTTTAACCATGACACGAAAGAGTAGTAGTTTTCATGTCCCAGATAACGTGCAAGTATGTCAAGTGTCACAACCCGCGGCTTGTGGGAGTCGCCCACATAACCCCAAAGCCGTTTCAGCGTCGACGCCGAAATGTTCTCTCCCATGTTATGGCTTATCTTCAACGAGAATTCCTCAAAGTCGGTAGTGGTGTTGAGTCCCCTGCCGTATTTTTGCATTACGAGTTGTTTCAGTTCTTCTATTTCCGGTGTGTTGCCCATTTGCAGTATGTTTGTTTATGTTTTCAGTCTTCTACTATGTTCTTGAACTTACCCCAGTCGGCATCGTTCTTGTACCAACCCTTGCATCCGGCTGGCACGTGCAGCACGCATGTCTGCGTAAAGTCGGAAATACGGTTGGTAAAAGCATGGTCGTTGCACACGGGCGGATACTTCGCCTTTATATAAATATGCTCAAGCGGACAACCGTCGAACACATAGTCGGATACAAGCTCGGTCTGCGAGCCGAGCCTTACCACGGTAAGTTGCGAACAGTTCTGGAATGTGGCGGTCGGGACAAGACGCAGCGCTTCGGGCATATCCACCTCCTGCACCTTGCTGTTGAAGAACACTGCCTGCCCTATCGTCCCAATATTGTCAGGAAGGGTGAAGCGTGTGATGCTGCATTCCTGGAAAGCATAGTCGCCTATTGAAACAACGGTTGAAGGCAAGGTATAATCACCGTCTTTCCCCATCGGGAACCATACTATCTCCGAACCGTCCGCATTGAAAAGCACGCCGTCCTTACTGCTGTAAGATGTATTTGCCGGCGATACATTTATCTCAGAAAGCGACACACAACCAGCTGACGGAGTCAAAGATGACATCGAGGCAGGTATCTCCAGCCGACTTAAAGATGTGCAGCCCGTAAAAACGTTCTGTTCCATTACAGTGGCACCGATAGGGAGGCTGATGCTCTTCAGGCCTGTACAGCCGGCAAAAAGCCCGTAGCCCACCACGTCGTCTTGTGTGTATCTCGACTCTACATAGTTACCGCCGCCCGCCACGATTTTTGCGTCAGCAAGGTTTATCCTTTCCAGCTTCCCCGGAGTCTCGTTCCCGTAGAAATCCCTTCCGGCCATCTGCCGCAACAGGTTGAGGTCGTCGCCGTTCATGCTGCCTACGAACGAAAGCTCGGTATATGAGTACTTGTCTTCACCGATAAGCTCTTCCAGTTTGCCTGCCGCTTCAAGTACTACGGCATTGGTTGTGGTTATCTTGGTCGGTTCGCCCTTTGATTCGCCGGCCCGGCTGGCAGCAAAAGGTATAAGGCTGTATGTCGAGTTTTGCTTCAGGCCGCCTATGCGTATTCTGTAAGAACCGTCAGTACTTTCCGTCTGTTCTGATATTACTTTCACAGAGTCGCCGCTGTTTTCCTCCGTAATGTAACATCCGGTTTCGATAATGCTCTCGCCGCCGTTGTCTGTTATCACATAAGAGGCAATCACGCTTGTAGGTCCCTGGCTCAAGACTGTCAACATGCCAACCTTAGGCTTGTCGTTGGGCATGGTTGTGAATGTCCTGACATCGCTGTTTATTACGGCAGAACCATTGCCGCCCTGTAAACGGAAATAGTATGTCGTGCCGGCTGTAAGTCCGACCAGGCGCAGCGAAACCTTGTTGTCATTTACAACCAGTTCCTTCGAACTGTATTCAGGCTCCGCCGTAGTACCATACAGGAAATGAAGGGTCGGCATGTCAGTATTCCTCTGAAGTTCGACACCGCCCGACAAGGTTGCTTCCGTACGCGTAATATCCGCCGCCTCGTTCACGTACAGCAGCGGTTCTATGCTGTCTGGCGCATTGTCGTCACTGCACGACAACAGCCACATCAAACTGAAGATACATATAATAAGCCTGCAATATCTCATTTCTTTCCTAATCTAATACCAACACCTATGTTGCCGTGCCATTGCTTCCCGGCTATTGTTGACGCCGACGCCATGACACTTAACCTGCCAAATGCCACCACCACGCCAAGCTCGCCAGCCACGCCGGCATGCGTGAGACCTTTGTTGAGGGCGTATCCTCCGCCTTCGCTTTCAGCCAGCTTCCATGCGGTGGCAGTACGTCCGTAGCCTGCCCCCTCAAATATACATACATTACGCCACAGACGGTGGATTAATCCTGCCGTTATGGCGTAATTTGAGCGGCGCACGTCACCGGTGTAATAAGGTTTTATGCTGCTACTTCCTATATATCCGTCCTTGTTGCATTCAAGTCGTGTTTCGCCTACCGACCGCATGTCGCTGCGTGCGTGAACGAACATTCCGTGACGCCGCATTACGGCAAACATAACTCCGAACGACGGTCCGTTGCTGTGGAAAGAGCTTGTAACCATGGCGTAAAAAGCCACAGGCACTTTTACTTTGGGCTTCGTTACAGCCACGGTGTCGACTACTGTTTTCGTAAGTACAACCGTATCATGCTCAACCGTAACCTGCGGCTCGGGCATGCCTATTTTGAGTTCGTAAGTCATGCGCTCCTCAAGCGGGGACGGGAACCTGTAATCCCTAAGAACTCCGAGGACTGGATGCTTGATGGTTATTTTCCTGGAACCTTGCGGAAGATAAAGCAAAATTTCGCCAACATCGTCTTTTCTTTTTACAATGCCCAACGGCGAGGAAAAAGCGAAATCGGAACTGGCAATGACCTTGACAAGTGCACAGGCGTCGCCGTTCAAATCGCGCACAGGCGATATGAACGCACTTACATCGTTAGGGAGCTGCCGGAAACCCTCCACACGAAAGTCCTGAGCATAAAGCCTTACGCATCCTGCCACCATCAGCACAAACAACAACATGGCCGAACGGCACATATACGCAGGCATGAAAAATCTTGTCATCACTCCAAATTAAAATCTCCGATGCTTATAATATCGTTATCATCGCTTACCGTCACTGACGGCTGCCATGTCCTTACGTGGATGCAGGGCATCGACTCGTTACGGAAGTCCCACAGCAGGAAAAGGTAGCCGTCGTCAGCATAACGGTCGCTCTTGTATTTCTGTCTCAGAATGACTCCGTAGATGCCGTCCATCGTCGGATGGCGCATTATGCGGAAATCAGAGAACTTCACGTCTATATTCTTACTGTCAGCAAAAGCCTTGCCAAGACGTGTTATGTATTCCTTTTTCGTCCTTATATTATACTTCACACGCTCCGACGGCATGAACCTGCCTTCTTCAGACGAGCCAGTCTTTACCACATTGCCCACAATTATCAGCGCATGTTCACTGAATATCTGTTTCAGGAAGTCGATGTCTTTCGTCGTATAAGCTGCACGCAGGTGTTCGCAGTAATTTAGTATCACCCTGCGCCGGTTGCCGTCCTTTACCGAAAGCCGTCCTGAAAGCACCTTGGCAGCTTCTTTATAGAAAGGATTGCTTTGGGCGATGCTCCTCAAGTCAGAGTCTGTCATGCCGCCCCGGCCCGTCTGCCTTGACTTGCCTGCACCGCCTGCCGGTGCTTCGACTGCCGGTATTTCATCAGGCATCGAGATGCTGCTTTGCGCTTCCGCCACGGCTGGAACCTGCGCTGCTGTATTAAAGAATACGACATTGCCATCGCGGTCTATGAAGCCTTCACGACGAGTTCCGTTCTCCCTGAAGCGCAACCTGCCGTCACGGAACCTGGTGTCAATCAAGCAGTTGTGCAGCGGGATGCTGAACAACTGTCTGCCGCCGGCATCTTCCACTGCATAAATCTTGTCGCCCCACGAGTTTGTCTTATACACAAGTTCCAGTCCTTCATACCGTCCGAACCTGTGTACCGTGTTGTCTTTTTGCAAGCCGGAGGCATGCGGCAGCCATAAAGCTGCCGCAATACCTCCGAGAATAAGTATTATTACAGATAATATATATATAGCCTTCTTCATTTTCAGTTTTTGCCCGCCGGCCACTATTGCCAGTCCTGTATCTCGCCACCGATTTCAATCTTGATCTGGTCAGGGTTGTTTGAAATAACCAAGTTGACAAGATGCTCGGTGCCAGGCTTGAACTGGAAGGTGCTCTCGAACAGGTAGGAGACACCCTTCATTACGACCTCAATCAGCGGCATGCGGTTTGAAATGCGTTGCGGAACAATTATTGCAGTATAAATTGTGCCGGCAACCTGCTTCGCCGTTATCGTCTTGCTCTTACCTCTCACCTCGCGCGTCGCAACTCCGGCGCTCAGGTCTATCGTTGCCTCTGGTACGGTGTTGTGTACATATACTTCGGCTGTCTGCGGCATGTCGCCTTCAAAGTCTTCGCCTTTCACCAGACGGATTGTGAGCTTGCTCATTATGTGCTTGAACTTCAGGCTCACCGGCGAGTTCGACGCACTTACGCCCTTGGTCTGCGCGTAAAGGAAGTCGCTCGCCTCATAGCCGTCCATTCCGGTAGCTTCGTCCACACCACTCTGGTCTGTCTTGACGCTGAACGGCAGGTCTTCAATCGAAGTTACAGGACTTATGTAGGGATAATAGGCGTATGCGTTGTACGTGCCAGCATCCCAATAGAGCGTCTTTGATGCCGACCACGAGCCGCCGTTGCATGTCAGCGCCTCGTTGTTTACCAGATTTCCGCCTATCTCCAGCGGCTTGTCGGTTTCTCCGACGAATAGTCCTATCCTGTCGCCGTTCTCAAAGTCTGTGTCGGTTACGCGCGACTTCTGTCCCGGATGTATTACCGAAAAGGTCATTGGCGTATGCTTCGGGTCTGTCGGTTGCATCTCCTCGTCCTGCGAACAAGCCGACATGCAGAATACCGCAAAAGCAAGGGCCGCATATCTTATAAGAATATGTTTCATTGTCTTTTCCTCTCTCGTTTTGCGGGAGTCATATAATAACAGGCGCGCCCATTATTATATAACTCCTTTTTATTAATTAAATTATCTGTTCCGCCTTGTTTTTTTCAGTTTGTCAAGCGGACTGCCCTTATGTATCTTCGGAGGCAGCTGGTTAATAGGCTTCACGTTTACAGTCCTTATGTCATGCGCCCTGGTAACGTCGCCTGCCTCGCGCTTGTCGTTGGCGACAAAATCCTCGAACGAGTAAGTTTCGCCGGCATAATATTTGATGCGCTTCACTATGCTCTCGCGGCTTATCGTGCTATAATAAGGAATGTCGTTGTTCATACATGAGTTCTGCTCCGAGCGGAACACCCCGCGGTTGTGCATGAAGCCGCCCTCGTAGATGTCAACGATGTCGCTGTAGCGGTCGTCGAAGATGAGATGGCTCCAAGGCACCTCGTGCATCTTGCCCGTGAGCGAGAGGTTGTCATACCAGCCAAGCGACTTAGCCCAATTAATGGCGTCTACGTGGCCGCAGCATGTACAGTTACAGAAATCAATAAAGGCGTTGTGGTAAATGTACTCGTCACCAAGTTTACCAAAGCCGTGGCCGCCTGCCTCATGCTGTATCACTCCGCGCGTGTCGAGCGGATAGCCGTATGTGCTCTGCGGACAGAAGGCTATGGCCGAGCCGTCCTCCCACATCTGGCAGATGCCGCCGTAATCTGAAGTATTCGGCACGATTATAATCAGCGTCTGGTTAAGGTTGCCGGTCGTAACGGTCGGCGCATTAAGGGCGTAGCTGAATATAGCGTCATAGTCGGCACGCAAGCCTACACCGCCGGTGAACGTTGTCTCGAAACGGCTGTAACGTATTGTGTTTACAGTGCCTATTCCGCTCTCGGTCGACAACGGGAACGCCGTGTAGACGTTGAAATAGTTGCGGTAAGTCTTATAAGGCTCTATGCCGAAGAAGTATTCAACTTCGTCTTTGATGTTCTTAAGATACGTGCCGTCAGAAATGTCCTTGCCGTCATAACCGTCGCCGAGGAACACGAGGTTTATGCCACCTGTGTTGCCGCGCGTTGCTTTCTGCAATGTCAGCCACTCGTCCTCGCCGTACTCATAGTCATACTGCGTCACGGTGCACTTGTGGGTGTACTCCTCGTCCTTCAGCTTGAACACAATCTCGCCCGTGCGGTCGCCCGCGCCTTTTGCCATGCTCTTAATTGTAAGTGTTACCTCCGCCTTGTTTCCACCGCTGGTCTGCGACAGCTCGCACCAGTCGGGTTTGCTCTGCACCTCCCATGCGCCCTCCGCGTCTACAACGAGCGTCTGCTTGTGCTCGGTGTTCAGTGCGCAAGCCACCGACGGGCGGCACACCAGCTCGTGGTGGGCGGCAATGCGCTTGAAGTCTTTCCAACCCACGGCTGCCTGGTATTGCGGTATTGCCGACTCCGGCACTTCGAGCGTGAAGTTGTCCTTGGCCACGCCGTTGAAAGCACCATCTTGAACATTTGCAGGGAATTCTCCTTTACATACAATGCTACCGATGCCGAAACAATTATTGAAAGCTCCACTGCGTATGTTCTCAATGCTCTCAGGTATTACAAGGCCCTCAATGCTGCGGCACTCAGAGAAAGCGTTAGCCCCTATTGTCTGCAAACCATCCGGGAACTCGACAACGCCCATGAGGCGCCAGTTATAGGCAAAGGCGTTATCGCCGATTGAAGCGATGTCTGTCGGAAGTTTGAGAACACCCGAGAAGTCACAGCCCTCAAATGCACTGGCCCCTAATGTTGTCAGATTCTTAGGAAGCACCAGTTCACCTTTAAGTGGAGTTCCTGCGAATGCCCCAGGTTGTATTCCCGTTATGCCGTCATGTAACTGTAGCGTTCCATTTAGACCTGTGCTCTGAAATGCATATTGTGAGATTGACTTGACTCCTTGCGGAATCTTCAAGTCACCCGTTAAGTTTGTTGCACCACTAAAAGCAAAGTCACCGATAAATTCAAGATTTTCCGGAAGTACGAGAGTGCCATAATAGCCTGAGTTTCCGGCAAAAGCATTGTGACCGATATACTTCAAGTTGTTGGGCAATTTGAGTTCGCAAGTGAAGTGGCAATCATTAAATGCTCCATGAATATCAGTAGCACCGCCTCCACCGATATATTCGAGAGTGCTTGGCAAAGACAATGTGCCGGTTAGAGACGTGCACCAAAGGAAAGCACTAGGCCCTATCTCTGTAACTCCCTCTGGTATAATGATTGAGCCTGTAAGATTAACGCAGTTTCGGAAAGCGCATTCACCGATTCCTTTCAAAGTGTCGGGAAGTACAACACGGAGAAGCGAAGCCTTTTCATTGAAAGCACTCCCTGTTATTATGTCGTCTCTCTCTTCAAAATCGTTCGCTGCATCTCCTTTTTCCCAAGGCTTGCGCCCCATAAATCCACTCACACGAACCTCCTTCATATTCAGCGACTGCAGGTTATCCATCGAGTCGCGCATAAACTCAAAGTCCTTTGTATTGATGCGTCCGGTTATCTTCAAGTTCCTGAGTTGCGTGTAATCCTTGTTTGCTGCGATGATGGAGTCTTTAAGGTGTCCGGCCGTGGAGTTTATTACGATATACTCGCGGGCTGTTGCGTCGTGGCTCACGAGGTCGTTCTCCCACGCCGTAATGCTTTCGCTAATCAGTGTAAGGGTGTATTGGCCGCTGCCGGCCTTCTTGTCAACACGTATCGAGAAGTTGCTCATGCGGCCGGGCATGTACGTAAAGTTCTCGTTCTTGCTGAACTTGTAGGGCACTCCGCCAATGGTTATGCTGAACAGCGTAGTGCCTGCCGCCACGCTCTGCGGCACAACGATGGCGCGCCACTCGTCGTTGACGCGCGACGGTATGGTTGCCGTGCTTTCTATTCCGCCGTTCCGCGTCACCGTGCCGTCAGCCAAGTTTATGGTGGCCTCACGGCAAAGGTTGGTTACCAGTACGGTCTTCTCAGTCTTCACCCATTCTCCTGCCTCAAAGCCCGTTCCCTCTACAAGGGTTACGCGGGCGTTGGCCATGCGGTGGCTCATAGACAGGCGCACCACGCTTGTTGTAGGAGCCACGTTCTCGGCCTTGCCCCAAAGGAAGTCGCTGGCCTCGTAACCGCCCATCGTGCCGTTCTCCGACGATGTGCTCTGGTCGCGCTGCACGGTAAAGGCGTAGGCGTCTATGCTCTCGGGCGAGCCGAAGGGGTAATAGCCATACACGTCGATGTGCGTGTGCTTGTCCTTCCAATACAGAAAAAAAAGACGGCAAGACGCCAATAAAAAACAAAAAGACGGCCGAAAGCTTAAATATGAAACACCAATAATCCCCAAGCGGTCTAATGACCGATTTGGGATTAACATGCCTGAAAGTCAGACGGCTACATGTAGCCGAGCCATCTGAGTATGTCGTTCATGTTGGCAACGACCATGAGCAGTATCAGGATGCCGAAGCCTACGTACTCGGCTCGGATGAGGAAATTCTCGCTCGGCTTGCGGCGGGTTATCATCTCGTAAAGCAGGAAAAGCACATGGCCGCCGTCAAGCGCCGGTATGGGCAGTATGTTCATGAAGGCGAGGATTATGCTCAGGAAAGCCGTCATGCGCCAGAACATCATCCAGTCCCAAACGGGAGGGAACAGGCTGCCTATCGCGCCGAAGCCTCCGAGCGACTTGGCACCGTCCGCCGTGAAGACGTATTTCATGTCGTCGACGTATCCGCGAAGCACGTTGACGCCGTAGACTGCACCTGCGGGGAAGCTCTCGAAGAAGCCGTACTCCAGCTTGACGGGCTTGTAGTACGTGCCGAGATATGTCTTGCCCACGCCGAGTGTAAGGTCGCCATTGAGCACTACCTGTGCAGTGTCGCGCACGGCGGGCGTGGCCTTGTGGCTGAACACTATGGTAGTGGTGCGCACCTTCAGGCTGTCGGCAGGGGTTTTGGCTGCCGACATGACGTCCTGCAAGCGGCCTATCTGGTTGTCAAACTCGTTCCACGAGTCAACATTCGCACCGCCGATGGCGAGCAGCTTGTCGCCCTTGACAATGCCTGCCTTCTGCGCCGGCGAGCCGGCCAGTACGCTGTCGACCTCGGCCGGGATGAACGGACGGGCGAAAACAGGCTCCTCCTTCACCATCGTGAGCAGGCTCATGTCCTCGGGCATGGCAAGCGTTACTTCCTTGCCGTTGCGCAATACGGTTACCGTATGGGCATTGGCTATGGCACGGTACATGTCAACCTCAAACCTGTCGAGCGTCTTCTCGTCGGTGCGCAGCAGTATGTCGCCGTCGCGGAAACCTATTTCCTTGGCAGAATCGTTGAACTTCATACCCATCGACATGTCCTTTAGGGCATAATAAGAGTCGCCCCAGGTGAACAGTACCATGGCGTAAATGAACAAGGCGAGCAGGAAATTGACCAGCACGCCGCCGACCATTATGAGTAAACGCTGCCACGCAGGCTTGGAGCGGAACTCCCACGGCTGCGCCGGTTTCTTCATCTGCTCGGTGTCGAAAGACTCGTCTATCATTCCCGAAATCTTGCAGTAACCGCCCAACGGCAGCCAGCCTACGCCGTAAGTGGTGTCGCTCCTTTTGGGCTTGAACTCGAAAAGATGGAACCAGGGGTCGAAAAACAGGTAGAACTTCTCTACCCTAACGCCGAAAAGCTTGGCGAAAAAGAAGTGTCCGCCCTCGTGGAGCAGCACAAGGATCGAGATTGCCAGCATGAACTGGAGCAGTCTTATCAAAAATGCTTCCATGTCGTCTTTGTTCTTGTTTAATGGAAATCAGGGTGCGGCCACGGCGCGCCGACATTATGTTGCGCCACAAAACAGGCGCATGCGCACGGCCGGTAACCCTCTGAATACGGTTTGTTAATCTTATAATATAATGTAAATCGTCGGCTTGTAATCATGTAAAAAAGCGCCCTGCGGTTACAACATCTCGCTTGCAACGCGCCTTGCCTCGGCGTCTGTTGCTATATACGTGTCGTAATCGGGCTTGCTGCTGAACGCCACACGGTCCATGGTCTTCTCTATGATGTCGGCCATCTGCATGAACGAACACCTGTCCTCGAGGAACGCGCGGTTGACAATCTCGTTAGCGGCGTTGACTATGCAAGGCATGTTGCCGCCGCGGCGGATTGACTCGAACGCCAGGGCAAGGCAGCGGAACTTGTCCAGATCTGGCTCGAAGAACTCGAGCGGGTGCTTGAACAGGTCGAGACGCTCGCCGTTAAGGTGAAGACGGTCGGGGTAAGTGAAGGCGAACTGGATGGGCAGGCGCATGTCGGGAACACCCAACTGGGCCTTTACGGCACCGTCGCAGAACTGCACCGCACTGTGGACGATGCTCTGCGGATGGACAAGCACTTGTATCTTGTCGGCAGGAACGCCGAAAAGCCACTTTGCCTCGATAACCTCGAAGCCCTTGTTCATCATCGTTGCGCTGTCTATCGTAATCTTAGCACCCATGTTCCACGTAGGGTGCTTCAGTGCGTCGGCCTTGGTAACGGTAGCCAACTGGTCTTTCGTAAAATTGCGGAACGGACCTCCCGACGCAGTAAGGAGTATCTTCTCAATACCGTTGTCGCCCTCGCCTATTATGCTTTGGAATATCGCCGAGTGCTCGCTGTCTACCGGTATAATCGGCGAATGGTATTCTGCGGCGAGCTTGCATATAAGCTCTCCTGCTACGACAAGCGTCTCCTTGTTGGCAAGGCAAATCTTCTTGCCGGCCTTTATTGCGTGGATGGTAGGGTTAAGTCCGGCAAAACCCACCATAGCCGTAAGCACCATGTCTATCGGCTGTGCCTCGACTATCTCGTCCAATGCCTTCTTTCCGGCGTAGACCTTTATGTCGGGACGGTCGGCAAGCAGGCTTTTCAGCTCGTCATACTTATCTTCGTTGGCTATGACTACTGCCGCGGGATTGAACTCGCGTGCCTGTCTGGCCAACAGCTCCACCTTGTTATTTGCCGTAAGGCAGTACGCCTCGTACAGGTCGGAATGCTCCTTTATGACTTCAAGTGCCTGCGTTCCTATCGAACCCGTCGAGCCGAGGATGGCTATTTGCTTTTTCATATATCTGTTGTTATGCACATTTAGTTAACTTCCGGTTGGCTTGCCACCGTGCCTTAGCTGCCTATGTCGAGCAGTCCGGCAGGCAGGCTGACACGTATTTCACGGCTTGAGGTGTCTATTCCGGTAATGAAATCGTCTGACGCAGGAATGAGGACTTCGCCTCCGTCGGGCGTTTCCACGCCGAAAAGCACGTTCTCCGTAGCGTCGTCCACGTATGCAATCTCTCCTATCAGGCGGTCGCCGTCGTCGGCGTCGAGCACCTTGAAGCCGCAAAGCTCTTCAAGCGTAAGCTCGTCTTCGCCACGGTCTGAGAGCTTTTTCGGGAAATACACATCGCATCCCGTCAGCTCCTGCGCCTGTTCCTTAGTGTCTATGTCGCAGAACTTGACAAGAGCCGTTTCACCCGTCTTAAACCTGTATTCCTCGAAAAAGAAAGGCACGAGTATGCCGTCTACCATCAAAACAAGGTAGTCGGAGTCGACGCGGTCGAACACATCATCGTCAAACATGAACGAAACTTCGCCCTTAACACCGTGCGGTTTCCCTATCTTACCAATCTTGTAAACCTCTTCAGTCCTTATCATAATCATCCAATTGCAAGCCGCAAGTTACGCAACGCCTCGACGGACGCGGCAACTTGCCTGCAAAAACACATCATTTAACGCGCTCTATCTTCGCTCCCAGTGCGTTCAGGCGCGACTCAATGTCCTCGTATCCGCGGTCTATCTGCGCAATGTTGTCAATGCGGCTGGTGCCGTCTGCGCTCAAAGCTGCGATGAGCAGGGCTATGCCCGCGCGGATGTCGGGACTCGTCATGCGGCCCGCCCGCAGCCGTTTCTTGTGGTCGTGGCCTACCACCACGGCCCTGTGAGGGTCGCAAAGGATTATCTGCGCGCCCATGTCTATCAGCTTGTCGACAAAGAACAGGCGGCTCTCGAACATCTTCTGGTGCAGCAATACGCTGCCGTTGGCCTGCGTGGCGACAACGAGAAGCACCGATATAAGGTCGGGGGTTATTCCCGGCCACGGTGCGTCCGCCAGTGTCATTATCGAACCGTCGATGAACGACTCCACTTCGTAATGCTCCATACGGGGTATTACAAGGTCGTCGTTGTCTATCTCAATCTTAACGCCCAGCTTGCGGAACGTGTCGGGAATGATGCCTAGGTTGCGTACCGAGACGTCCTTGATGCGTATGCCGTCGCCCACCATCGCGGCCATGCCTATGAACGAACCGACCTCTATCATGTCGGGCAATATCTTGTGGCTGGTGCCGTGCAGGCTTTCCACACCTACTATCGTAAGCAAGTTAGAGGCAATTCCGCTGATGCGCGCCCCCATTCGGTTAAGCATGTGGCAGAGCTGTTGTATGTAAGGTTCGCAGGCCGCATTGTATATGGTAGTGGTGCCCTTGGCCAGCACTGCGGCCATAATTATGTTGGCAGTGCCCGTAATCGAGGCCTCGTCCAGCAACATGTAACACCCCTTAAGGTTGGCTCCGTTTATCTCGAACGTGCCCCGTTCCTCGTTGTGCGTGAACTCGGCGCCCAGATACTTGAAACCCAGGAAGTGTGTATCCAGCCTGCGGCGGCCTATCTTGTCGCCGCCGGGCTTGGTGACGACGGCCTTGCCGAACCTGGCGAGCAACGGCCCGATAAGCATGACGCTGCCGCGCAGCGACGCACACTTGTGTATGAACTCGTCACTCTCAAGGTAGTCAAGACAGATATTCCCGGCCTTGAAAACGTATTCGTTCTTTCCGATACGCTCCACTTCCACCCCTATGTCGACGAGCAACTGTATCAAGTTGTTGACATCGAGAATGTCCGGAATGTTGCTTATCCTGACCTCGTCTGAAGTCAGGAGCGAGGCGCAAATGACTTCAAGTGCCTCGTTCTTGGCCCCCTGCGGGGTTATGGTACCGCTCAGCGGATGTCCGCCTTCAATGATGAATGAATCCATTATCGGGTGGTTTTATAAGTTAATCTTGCCTGCAAAGGTCTCATCTCTTCTTACGCCGCCTGTCAGCATGGTCCTTCATGCTGCCGATGTTGAACCTGAAAGTATCAAGGTCAATCTGTATCTTGCCGTCCGTAAAGCGTGCCATGTCCGACGCTATCTTCTCGTCGTCGCTCGAACCGTGGCTCCACTGCATCAGGTTACGCTTCATCTGATTGGCCGTAAGCCTTGTCAGTTCGTCGCGTTCGGGACCGGGTTCCATTGTCTTGAGCTTTTCGAAGAGTTCGAACACCATGCTGCCATAGTGCTTTACAGGGTTGGTCTGCTTGGGATATTCCATCGGCTGCGGCCTTTTCATTATGTTCCTGGCCTCGTTGATGTCGACCGGGTAATCAATATCCAACTTGAAGTCGCTCATTATGGCGAGGTGGTCCCACAGCTTCTGCTGGTAGTTAATATTATCCTGTGTCTGGGGGAACATCCTTTCCATTATGCCTACTATCGTCTCGGCGCACCGTTGCCTGTCTTCCCTGTTTTCAAGGGTCACGGCATAGTCAACCATCTTCTGCACTTCGCGGCCGTATTCGGGCAGTATAAGTTGTTCCCTTTGGGTGTTATAGTCCAATCCTTCGATGTTCATTTACTAATTCGGTAATTTAAATTAAGACTTTAAGTAATTAAGGTCTTTTACATCATGGCGAACAAAGACGCACGCGCACAACCGTGCCGCATGCCCAGGTCCGCACCATATAATGCTTACAGCAGTTTCTTAGGCGTCTTAGCCACAAAGTCTTTCAGGTAGAAAGGCACAAAGTAAGCCACGTCCTCGAACCGCCCTTCGGCCATTCGTTTCTCGGCCAGGGGGAACATGTACTCGGCCAAAGGCTCTATGCCCTTTACCAACACGGCGTTGGGGTGGTTTATTGTGTCGAGGCACTTGCACGCCCCGTTGCCGAAGAAGCACACCTTGCCCTTGTCGAGGTATTCCCTATAAGTATCACCGTCGACCACATCGGCCTGCACCGGCCTCACCTCGTGAAGCGCCCGGTCGTAAATGCCGGCGTACACCTCCATGCGGCGCGCGTCGAGCATCGGGCAGAGCAGGGTGTCGTCGTCAAGCTCGTGCTCGAGCAATACTGGCACGGCCATCAGTTCGAGAGTAGGCACGGCTATCAGTTTCAGGCCGCGGCCGTAGCAGATGCCCTTGGCCATCGACACGCCAATACGCAACCCGGTATATGAGCCGGGGCCGCAACTTACGGCTACGGCATCGAGCGGTATGGCCCTGCTGTCGACAAATGACAAAGCCTCGTCAACAAACACGCCCAGGGCTACGGCATGGTTGGGGCCGCTATTGTCGACCCTCTTGAACAGGCATACTCCGCCTTGGCTTACAGCCACCGAACACACGTTAGTACTTGTCTCTATATTTAAAATGCAAGACATAAAATGAAAATATCTTTTTAAATAACGTGCAAAAATAAGCTTTTTTCCGAAGAAATATGTACTTTTGCATAAATTTAACTACAAAAGAGCAATGATACAGTCAATGACGGGTTACGGAAAGTCTGTCGTAACTTTCAACGGAAAGAAAATACACGTAGAAATCAAATCGCTCAACAGCAAGGCTTTGGACTTGTCGACACGCATAGCTCCGCTATACAGGGAGAAGGAAATGGAGATACGCCAGGCAGTGTCGAAGGCGCTTCTCAGGGGTAAGGTCGACGTCTCGGTATGGGTGGAAAAGGACGAAGCGGCCGAAGCCGCGCCCATAAACAAGGCACTTGTTGAAAACTATTACAAACAGATTAAGGACATTGCAGCCGGTTCGGGCATTCCCGAGCCGCAGGACTGGTTTACCACACTGCTGCGCATGCCCGACGTAATGACCAAGACCGAGGCCGAAGAGCTCGGCGACGAGGAATGGGCCGTTGTCAGCCGCGGCGTCGACGAAGCACTGTCCGCACTGGTTGACTTCCGCAAGCAGGAGGGCGAAGCACTCTGCCGCCAATTCACCGAGAAGGTGGACAACATAGCATCGCTGCTCGCTTCGATAGAGGTCTACGAGAAGTCGCGCGTCGAGAAGATACGCCAGCGCATCATTGAAGGGCTCAAGAGCATACCCGAGATTGAGTATGACAAGAACAGACTGGAGCAGGAGCTTATCTACTACATAGAGAAACTCGACATCAGCGAGGAGAAGCAAAGGCTTGCCAACCACCTGAAATACTTCCGCGAGACCATGGCAGACGGCATAGGCCAGGGCAAGAAACTCGGCTTCATAGCACAGGAGATGGGACGCGAGATAAACACCACGGGCAGCAAGAGCAACAACGCCGAGATGCAGAACATCGTGGTGAAGATGAAAGACGAGCTCGAGCAGATAAAGGAGCAGGTGCTCAACGTATTGTAAACATACCGCGGCGCGGGACCGACGGCACTTGCCGCAGGCTCCGCGCCGTCATTTTTTACCATTTGCTTACCACATAAAACCAAAGACAATGCCCGGAAAAGTAATAATATTCTCTGCCCCGAGCGGCAGCGGCAAAAGCACGATAATAGGCCGCCTGATGTCGCACAAGGAGCTTAACATGGCCTTCAGCGTATCATGCACGAGCCGCCAGCCGCGCGGCACCGAGCGCCACGGCGTAGAATACTTCTTCCTCACGCCTGACGAGTTCCGACGGAAGATAGCCGGCGGAGAGTTCCTCGAATACGAGGAGGTGTACAAGGACCGCTATTACGGCACGCTGAAAAGCCAGGTGGAGAGCCAGCTCGAGAGGGGAGACAACGTTGTGCTCGACGTCGATGTCAAGGGCGGATGCAACATAAAGGAGTTTTACGGCAGCCGCGCACTGAGCATCTTCATACAGCCCCCTTCGATAGACGAGCTGCGGAGCAGGCTCGAGGGACGCGGCACAGACGCCCCGGCCGTGATTGAAGACCGCCTGGCGCGCGCCTCGTTCGAACTGGAGTTCGCCCCGCGCTTTGACAAAGTGATAGTCAACGACGACCTCGACCACGCCGTCGGCGAAGCGCTCAAGGCCATTAGGGACTTCATAGGCGCCTGAACACGCGCAAAACCACACACTTAACAGCAACAGCCATGACCACGACTGGTATCTTCGGAGGTTCGTTCAACCCCGTACACAACGGGCACATAGAGCTTGCAAGAAGGCTGCTCGGCCTTGCCGGGCTCGACGAGATATGGTTTGTCGTATCCCCGCAAAACCCCTTCAAGCGCAACGAGCGGCTGCTCGACGACTGCCTGCGCCTCGAGATGGTGCGCCTCGCGCTTGCTGACGAGCCGCGCATGGCGGCTTCCGATTGTGAGTTTCGCCTGCCACGGCCGTCATACATGTGGCACACGTTGCAGTCCATGTCGTCCGACTATCCCGGACGGCGGTTCACCCTGCTCATAGGCGCCGACAACTGGGAACGCTTCGGCGAATGGTACGCCGCCGGCGAGATACTCGCCCGTTACCCCATAGTGGTCTATCCGCGCGAAGGCACGCCAGTGGACGCCACGTCGATGCCCGCCGGAGTGACCCTTGCCGACACCGGCCTGATACCCGGCAGCAGCACGGAAGTGCGCCGCCGCATAGCCGCAGGCGAACCCATTGACGGCCTCGTACCCCACGCCGTGGCAAGATTCATAAGCGCCAACAACCTTTACGCATGGCAGTAAGCCGTCACAGTGTGTAACATACTGGTATCCAACAACTTGCAATATGCCGTGTTTTGCAATGCAAAACACGGCCTTTTAGCATGCAAAAGGATGCCTTTTGCATGCCGAAACATGGTCTTTTGCAAAACCTCCGCCTGCCCGTGCGCCAACGCCACGCCGCACGCCAAACAGCACTTTTCCACATTTATTCATTGTAAATAAGATAAAAAGATGTATTTTTGCCGAAAATAAGCGACATACAGGCAATATGGACAACGTACGGATTGTGTCATATTGCATGCGATTTTGCGTTATTTTAATAAAAACCAAGCATCAATAATGAAATTCATGGACATAATAAGGCGTGCGTTGGCGGCCGTGCTCAAGCCGTTCAGGGACTATGGGGCGTTTGCCGTCTTCATGTACATACTGGGCCTGGTGGCCATATATGCTGTGGTGCCCGCCAAGCGCGGCCACCACGCCTATGCGCTGGCGCCCGAGGAGCTGCTGGTCGACGTGTGCCTGCTCACGCTCCTGATGTGGCTCATACCGCGCAAGGTGGGCCTGTGGGCGAAGCGCGTCATGTACGTTGCGGCATACGCCGTGGCGCTCGTCGACGTGTACTGTTTCGTCAAGTTCGACACCACCATAACGCCTACCATGCTGCTGCTCGTAGGCGAGACCAACAGCGACGAGGCGTCGGAATTCATCGAGTCATACCTCTCGCCCGACATAATATTCAGCCGGGTGGGCTGGGTGCTGCTGGTTCTGCTGGCACACGTGGCGTGGACCATCATGCTAACGCGCGCCGGTAAGCTGCGTGCATGGATATCGGCCAAGGCCAAACGCTTTACTGACTCTTACGCCGGCATGGGCGACAAGTTGCAGCCGTGGCTAGGCGGGGCGCTCGTTGCCGTCTTCGCATACAGCCTCGTCACGGGATGGAACAACAAGGCGGCTTACGTGCGGCTGATGTCTTACGACAACATCGGCAGCGTGGAGCACGAGCTTACACGCAAGGACTGTGCCGTGATGTTCCACCCCGTCTACCGCCTCGCTTTCAGCATATACGCCAACGAGCTTACCGCCAAGCAGGTAAGGAAGCTCGTCGACAACATAGACAAGGCGCAGGTTGACAGCTGCTCGTACCGCAGCAAGAACATAGTGCTTATAATAGGCGAAAGCTACAACCGCCACCATGCCAGCCTCTACGGCTACGGCATGCCCACGACGCCGCGCCAGGAGGACAGGGCCAAGCGCGGACGGCTCGTGCCTTTCACCGACGTGGTGGCGCCGTGGAACCTCACGAGCTTCGTGTTCAAATACCTGTTCTCGCTCTACACCGTGGGCGACAAGGGCGAATGGTGCGACTATCCGCTCTTCCCCGAACTGTTCCGCAAGTCCGGTTACCATGTGACGTTCCTCACAAACCAGTTCCTGCCGCAGGCAAAGGAGGCGGTCTACGACTTCAGCGGAGGCTTCTTCCTCAACAATCCGGAGCTTAGCGAGGCCATGTTCGACACGCGCAACAAGCACCTCTACCGCTTCGACGGCAACCTGCTGGCAGCATACGACAAGCTGGAAAAGGAGAACAAGGAGAACAACCTCATAATTTTCCACCTGAAAGGGCAGCACGTAGACTACCGCACACGCTTCCCGCGCGACCGCGCACACTTCACACCTGACGACTACGAGCGCCCCGACCTCAAGAAGAAAGAGCTGCGCATACTGGCCGACTACGACAACGCCATACTCTACAACGACTCCATCGTTGACCAGATAATAAAGCGCTTCGAGGACGAGGAGGCCGTGGTGGTGTACGTGCCCGACCACGGCGAGGAGTGCTACGGCGAAGGCGTACACTTCTACGGACGCATGCACTCTACCGAAATAACCGCCCGACTGGCGCGCGAAGAGTTCGACATACCGTTCTGGATATGGTGTTCGCATGAGTACATAGTCAAGAATCCCGACGTATACGGCAACATACTGAAGGCGCGCGACCGTCGGTACATGACCGACGCGCTGCCCCACCTGCTGCTGTACCTTGGCGGCATAAGCTCGCCCGACTACCGCGACGACCTGAACGTGCTAAGTCCCGGATACAACGAAAAGCGCCCGCGAATACTCAAGAACACCACGGACTACGACAAGCTGGACTTCTCCGGCGAGGATTAAGCAAGCCGCACGGCGTAAGTAACAACAAAACACAGCCAAATGAAAAATTCACTTCTCACGCTAGCCGAGTCTAAAGCCCTAAGAGGCATAGCAATACTCGGAATAATGCTGCACAACTACTGCCACTTCCTCGGTTTCGCCGTAAAGGAAAACGAGTACACGTTCAACGTGGCAAAGCCCATGCAGCTGCTCGACAGGCTCATGTCGCCTGACAGCTACCTGTTCGTACACGTGCTGTCGTTCTTCGGCCATTACGGCGTGCCGGTGTTCCTCTTTATAAGCGGCTTCGGCCTCGTGGCAAAGTACGAGCAGCAGAGCAGCGTGCCGAGGGTGGGCGCGCTGTCGTTCACCGGCTACCACTATATGAAGCTGCTGCGCCTCATGTTCCTTGGCTACATGGCCTTCGCCGTGGTGAGCTACCTGCACCCGCACGGATACCACGGCTACACGGTGGGCAGGGTCGTCGCCCAGCTGCTCATGTACATCAACATAATGCCCGACCCCGACCACATCATCAAGCCCGGCCCGTACTGGTTCTTCGGACTGATGATACAGCTTTACATCGTCTACCGCCTCCTCGTCTACCGCAGGCCGTCGCTCTATGCCGTCGCACTCATCGTCGCCTGCTGGCTGGCGCAGGCCGTATTCACGCCCGCCAACGACCCGGGAGGTGAGATACTCAACCGCATACGCTATAATTTCATAGGCGGCATGCTGCCGTTCGGCGCCGGCGTACTCTACGCACGCTACGGCAGGGAGCTTCCCTCGTGGGCTTACGCCGCCATAGCCGCCGTTTCAGCCGTCGTCGTTTTCGCCGGCAGCTTCAACTTCCAGGCGTGGCTGTGGGTGCCGCTGTTCATCGTTACGGGCGCCGTAGCCACCGTAAAGCTTATACCTGAGAAATCCCTCGCACCATGCGTATGGTTCGGAGCCATATCGTCGGCACTGTTCGTGGTCCATCCCATAACGCGCGAGATAATAATAAAGATGTCGTACCGCGGCCAGGTCTACACCGGGCTGGTAATCTACATCATAGCTTCCATCCTGCTCGCATGGGTATTCAAGCTCGCGTTCAGATACATACCAAAACCTAAACTGCACTGATGAAACGACCAATAGAACTATCCGGAATAAGCCGCTACCGTGGCGAGCTGATGGGACTGGCCATGCTCTTCGTCATGTTCTTCCACGTGTGGATGCCCAAGAGCAACGCCCTCTACGGCCTTGTGCGCTGCGGCAACGTCGGCGTGGACATGTTCCTGTTCCTCAGTGGCATTGGCCTCTGGTACTCGTGGACGAAGGACCCCTCGCCCGTCCGTTTCTTCAAGAAGCGCTACCTGCGCGTATATCCGGCGTGGCTGGTCATCGCCTGCCTGTTCTACATACCCAACTACCTCAACACTCCGGGCGGAGGCTACAGCCCGGACATACCCAACCTTATAGCCAACATACTGATAGGTTGGAGCTTCTGGCGCATAGACGACCTCACGTTCTGGTTCATTCCGTCGATAATGATGCTCTACACAATAGCCCCGGCCTACATGAACCTGATACGGCGAAGCCCCTCCTACCGCTGGCTGGCCGCCCTTTCAATGCTCCTTGCGGTAATGGTGCAGTATTATCCGCCCGTACACCAGGCCGTGGGACACCTCGAAATATTCTTCAGCCGCATACCTATATTCCTCATCGGACTTAATTGCGGCCAGATGGTAAAAGAGAAGCGGACAATCGAAGGGTCGTCAATCTGGCTCATAGTGCTCACGTTCGTGATGAGCCTTGCCATGTGCATAGAGTTCGAGGAGTCGTGGCGCGGACGCTTTCCGCTGTTCCTCGAGCGCATGGTCTACATTCCGCTGACCGTCTCGGGCATCCTGCTATTCGCCGAACTGTTCCGCCATACGCCGCAACGGGTACTGCGCGTGCTGGCATTCATAGGCACGATAAGCCTTGAAATGTACCTCATCCACATACAGTTCGTGCTTAAAAACATAACGCAATACCGTCTCGGCTACCTGCTGACGGCGCTCGCAATGATAGCAATCTCGACTGTTCTGGCGTGGATCTTGCACAAAATAATCGACTTTGCGACGGCTCCGCTCACAAAGAAGAAGGGGTGACAGCGCGCAAAGTCAGGCATGTAACACGACAAACGGCAGCCTGCCGCCCGAAGCAACTCTAACTACAATGACTTATATGAACAACATACTAAAACTAATACGCCCGCACCAGTGGCTCAAAAACGCATTCGTGCTAATGCCGATGTTCTTCGGCGGCAGCCTGCTCGACCCCGAAGACATACGCGCTTCGGTGCTTACGTTCCTGGCATACAGCTTCGTGGCGTCGTCAGTCTACTGCTTCAACGACATTAACGACATCGAAGCCGACCGCCGGCACCCCGTAAAATGCAAGCGTCCGCTTGCCTCCGGCGCGGTAAGTATGGGCACGGCGTGGATGCTGATGGCGCTGATGTTCGTCCTGGCAGCCTTGATGACGGCCCTGTTAGGCGACCGCGGACACATACTGAAGGTAGGCGGCGTGCTGCTGTTTTACTACATACTGAACATCTGCTACTGTGCAAAGCTGAAGCAATACGCCATCGTCGACGTCTGCATAGTGGCCTTCGGCTTCGTGCTGAGGGTGCTCGCCGGCGGCTTCGCCACCGACATAACGCTAAGTAAGTGGCTGGTACTGATGACGTTCCTGCTTACGCTCTTCCTCTCGTTCGCCAAGCGCCGCGACGACGTACTGCGCATGAACGAGACCGGGGAGCCGCCCCGCAAGAACACGATACGCTACAACCTGACGTTCATTAACCAGGCAATTACCATAACGGCTTCGGTCACTTTAGTGTGCTACATCATGTACACTGTGTCGCCGGAGGTCGTGGCGCGCCTCGGTTCCGACCTGCTTTACCTCACTTCGGTGTTCGTACTGCTCGGCCTTTTGCGCTACATGCAGATTACAGTGGTTGACAAGAAGAGCGGCGACCCCACAAAGATAATGCTGCGCGACAGGTTCACACAGCTCGTTGTAGTGCTGTGGGCGCTGACCTTCCTGATACTTATATACATCAAATGACAGGCATACGGCGTGACAAGCGGCTGCCTGCATGGACAAGACAACAAGGAACAAGAACGATGAACGACATTGACACAAGCAAATACCCGTTGGGAAAGATATACGCCTTCGACTTCGACGGCACGCTGACACGCAGCGACTCGCTTATCGAATTCATACGTTTCGCCAAGGGCGACAAGGACTTTGCGCTGTGCTTCCTGCGCTACCTGCCGCTGCTGTTGCTGATGAAGATAGGCTTGTACCCCAACTGGAAGGCCAAGCAAAAGGTTTTCTCATACTGCTTCAAGGGCATGAAGGAAGACGACTTCAACGCCCTATGCGCACGCTTCGCAGGCAAAAAAGCCGGCATGATGCGGCCAAAAGGAATGGAGAAGCTGCGCGAAGTGCTGGCCGAAGGCGGTAAGGCGATAATAATAAGCGCAAGCGTGAACAACTGGGTGGAGCCGTTTTTCTACGACATGCCCGACGTTTACGTAATCGGAACCATGGTTGAGGTGCGCAACGGCGTGCTAACCGGGCGCTTCCTCACCAAGAACTGCTACGGCGAGGAGAAGGTTAAAAGGCTCTTGCAGCTCTACCCCGAGCGCACAGAATACTGGCTGACGGCCTACGGCGACAGCCGCGGTGACACGGAACTGCTCGACTTCGCCAACGAAAGCTACTACAAACCATTCAGATAAGCCGCCCCTCAAGGCAACGTTGCCGCATGCGGCGGCGCAGCAGGATAACACAACAAAATGAAAGGAAACAACATGAAGAAACTTATAAGACTATTCAAGGTAAAGCGCGAAGAATGGCTCGCGGCGGCCATGACGCTTGTGATGCTCGTCACGCTGCACGCCTTCGTCATAGCGCGCAACATCGACCTGTTCACCAAAGCGAACGCCGGCCACTGGAACGTTTTCATCAAGAACTTCACAATATCGGGCTTCGACCCCATAACCTACTCTGTGGTTACGCACTGGGCGGCCAACTACAACGTCTACCGCCACCCGCTGCTGTCGTTCATGGTGTGGCCGCTGTCGCAGCTTAACGCATGGCTCACCGGACTTACCGGCGTCAACCTGGTGCAGTTCATAGTAGCCATACCGCTGCTGTTGTGCGCCTTCTACGCCTTCGTGTTCATGTTCCGCATATTCAGGGACATCATAAAGCTGCGTTGGGCAGACTCTGCAATACTGTCGACCATGCTGTTTTCGTTCGCCTACGTCATGGTGGCAGCCGTCGTCCCCGACCATTTCTGCATCTCCATGTTCCTGCTTGTCTTCACAATCTACATCTCGGGCATGAAGATACAGGCTGGCACTACGCTCAAGGCATGGCAGACGGTGGTGCTGTTTTTCATCACAGCCGGCGTAACACTTAGCAACGGCATCAAGACCTACCTGTATGCACTGTTCACAAACGGGCGCAAGTTCTTCCGCCTGAAATACTTCCTATTAGCCGTGCTGCTGCCCGCCGCACTGATATGGGGCTTCGCCCGCTGGGAATACCGCACCTACGTGCTGCCCAGGGAGAAGGCAAACCACGCCGCCCTCGCCAAGAAGAACGCCGAGAAACGACAGAAAATGCTGGCGCAGTTCCGCGACACGACGAAGCTCAAGGACAGCACCGAGATAGAGAAAGCCTTCAACCAGGAGATGAAGCGCAGGATAAAGGCAAAATATGTAAGCGACCACAAGCAGCCGTGGAACAAGCATGCAGGCAAGCCCATGGGCAACAGCGAGTTCATGAAATGGACTGACGGAACAACGTCGCGCGTGTCGACGACCGTTGAAAACCTCTTCGGCGAGTCGATACAGCTGCACCAGGACTACCTGTTGCAGGACACCCTGCGCAGCCGTCCCGTGGTAGTAAACTACCGCTGGGCCATAAACTACATTGTCGAGGTGCTGCTCATTATGCTCTTCTTGGCCGGAATATGGTACGGACGGCGGTCGCGCTTCCTCTGGATGGCGCTCAGCGGCTTCGCCTTCGACATGGCAATACACATGGGACTGGGCTTCGGCATCAACGAAGTCTACATCATGGGCGCCCACTGGCTGTTCGTAATACCGATAGCCATAGGTTTCCTCGTCAAGAAGTTGGAGACCGGACGCGCCGCCGCATGGCTGCGCGGACTGCTCATGGTGCTTACGGCGTGGCTCCTGGGCTACAACATCACGCTGTTCATAAGTTACCTTGTATAAGCAAATAAAAGCCTGCGGCATGAAGATATCGGTACTGGTACCCGTCTACGGGGTTGAGAAATACATAGCACGCTGTGCTGAGTCGCTGTTCGGACAGACATACGCCGACCTCGAATTCGTGTTCGTCGACGACTGCACGCCCGACCACTCCATCGACGTGCTGCGCTCGGTCATGGCACGGTATCCCGCACGCCAGGCACAGGTGAGGATAATACACAACGAGAAGAACAGCGGCATAGGCGCCGTAAGGCAAAAGCTGATAGACTCTTGCACGGGCGACTGCCTGACATTCGTAGACAGCGACGACTACATGCCGCTCGACGCCATAAGCCTGCTGGCAGCCGGCATGGAGCGCAGCGGCGCCGACATGGTGGACGGCGGATGGCAGCGCGTGACGCGCGACGGCATATCAGCCGTGAACAAACCTTACCAGGGTGGCGACGAGCGGCGCTACCTCGGCCTCCTGCTCTGCCAGAACATGGTGTCAAACCGCATGTGGGGACGGCTCTACCGCCGCCGTCTGTTCACCGACAACGGCATCCGTCTCGTGCCGGGCATCGACTTCTGCGAAGACTTCTCGGTGATGACACGCCTGATGTTTTACGCCCGCCGCTCGTTCATCAACGACAGCGTTTACTTCTACAGCGACGACAACGCCGGCTCGTACACGCACACCACGTCGCCCAAGCACGTGCGCTCGTTCCTGCGCTCCAACCGCGTAGTGCTCGACTTCTTCACCGCCAACGACACCGCGGGACGCTTCACCACGCCGCTGCAGATAGGCATGCTCAACGTGCTGCGCACCATACGCAGCCACAACCTCGACTTCGGCGAGACCGACTCCCTGCTCGGCTACAAGCCCGAGGGCGCCGTTTTCCGCCTGTCGGCAGCCCTGCTGCGGGGCAAGTGCCCGTTCTGGCTGGCCGAGAAGTTCTACCTGACAATAAGAAAAGTGTGGACTTCGCTGCATTAGCCGAAAGCAAAACGGACATGGCATAATAACAGATAAAAAACGAAAGGCAGCCTTCTGCAATGCAAAAGGCTGCCTTTTATCGTGTAAAAGGTTATCTTTCACAACGTAAAAGGTTATCTTTCGCAGTGCGAAAGATAACCTTTTGCAATTCATTGAATATCAAAGTATTACAGACGTCATTATTCAAGGCATGGCAGAGATGTGCCGGCGGGCGCCGGCACAAGCCCCGACTGCCTGCGTAACATGCAGGCCTGAAAGCGGAAAAGCACGCCTGGCTGCCGTGCCAGGCGTGCTTTTATCATATCTGCGGCCGCAGATGCCGGCCGTCAAGGCATGTCTCAACGAACGATGACCTTCCTTATCGAGCCGTCGCTCATGCGTATTATGTTGATGCCGCGCTGCGGTGCGTCGAGCATCTTGCCGTCAAGCGTATAGCGGCCTACCACCTCGGCGCCTTCCGTATCAACACCGTCTATGCCCGTAGCCTCGTTCACGGTCACGCTTACAACCGTCTCGGCCAGCTTGCCGTTAGAGTTAACCTGCACGGTTATGTCAGCGCTTCCGGCCTTGAGCGGTGTGATGACAAGGTCGCCGCCGTTCATCTCGGCCGTCAGCACAGTAGCGTCGCTCACGCTCTTAACAGTCTTCACTATGGCGGCATCCATATTGTCGGCGTCGGTCGCAACATCTTTCAATGACACGGTTGTGGCGTTGCCCTCGGTAACATCCACTCCGTCCATGTCCGCCACGACGGGTGCCTCGTTGTCGGGGAACACCGGCAGCGACGGGAACCAGTAGTTGCTTATCATCGAATACTCCGCAAGCTGTGTGCCCTCATTGTCATACTTGCGCACTACGTATGTGGGGTCGCCGTAGCCTTTGTACAGACTTACAACGGCTTCGTCGGTAACAGGGTCTATACGGAACGAGCAGCCGTAGATCTGCCAGCCGTCGGGGTCGTCGTTATAGTCGATGAACGTGCTGAAGGTATTGCTGTCGATGTCGTATTTGTATACGGTCTTGCCGCTGAACCAGCTGCTGTTTCCACCGTTCCAATAAAGCACGTTGTTCTGCGTGCTTGCGCAGAAGCAGTCGGGAGTCCACGCATACCATGAGTTTGCAGGACCGTAAATGCCGTCGGGACACTCTATGATGGTCTGCTCGAGCGTTACCGGGTCGAGCTTAACGATACGTTTATCTGCCTGACCTGAACCTGACGATGCCGCCAAGCTGAGCCATAGGTTGCCGTCTTTTGACAGCACCACGGAACCGAATCCCCATCCTTCGGGAGCCTCGACTGTCTGCTCCACCTCATCGGTTTCGGGGTTTATTATGAGCAGTCCGTTCTTCTGGTGAACGGCAAACACGCGGTCGTTCACGCGCACCATGTTGCCTATCTGGCCGCCGTAGAGCTGCTGGTAGGGGTCGTCGCTGCCGTTTCCGGCTCCGCCCACGCTGCCTGTAATCTCCAGTTTGTCAAGGTCGAGCACGTATATGCCGTTGCTCGAGCCTACGTATGCCTTGTGTTCGTCCACTCCGAGGAATCCGCGGCCGTCGGCTATGCTTGAGCCTTTGTCGTCAACGGCAATGTTTTCAATCTGCTTCAGCACCTTCATGGTCTTTGCGTCGCATACGGTTATACGGCCGCCCATTATGCTTGCGCCGGGGTCTTTGGGCTGTTTGGCTATGATAAAGAACCTGTCGCCGTAGATGGCTCCATACTGTACGGTGGCACCAAGCTCAACGCCCGGATTCTCTTTCTGCACGACACGGTAAACCCATTCGCCGTCGTCGGTGAGGAAGTTTACGGTAGAGTTCTGGTGCCCGTACCAGTCTTCGTTCACGATGAACGTGCCTTTTGTATAGTCAACCTGCGCAGGCACGGTCGTAAGTGCCGGCAGATAATACAGCTCGCCGACCATGTTGCCCATGTTCATGTCGCTCATGTCCCTCACTGCCGACCATCCGTCAACGCATCCGTCGACGAGTTCGCGGCCCGATGCGCCTACGTTGGAGTAGCCGAACGCTTCACCCGGGGTGTCGCATACCCAGTAAGACAGGTATCCGTTGTACCAGCCCGAGAACCAAAGGTCGCCCTCGTCGGCCGACGCATAGCTGTCAAAGTCGTAGCTGGTGGTGCGCAGCAGCCCGTCAGCATCAGGCTCTACGGCCTCGCCGTCCTTAGTCAGGCTGAAGCCGTCGCCGTCAAAGTCGTAGCCCACACCGCCTATCGTGGTGCCGTACGAGGTGCCTTCATATACCAGGGCAACGAAGTTAGGGTCGCCCTTAGCCACGTTGCTGAGCATGGCCGCGCCCGTTCCGTCGGCCTCGTCAGTCCAGCGGTAGCCCCACACGTAAAGCCTTTCCTCGCGGCTGTCGTTCCATTTTATCACGAGTGCGGCCTGCTTGTCGCCCTCGCCTATCCAGCGCTCGATCTTCGAGAAGTCTACATCGCACGTGTTGTCCGTGGCCGACATCGACACCGACCCGCCCTTCACGCTGCGCGGAACACCCTGCACCTTTACCGTCTGGGCCATGGCAAACACGCCCGACAGCAGTGCAAACAACAATAAGTAGATTTTCTTTTTCATAAAAAACTTAACTTTTTAGGATTAAACATATCTTTTATCACTCCGTTTCCTCTTTCCTTCCGGCAGCACTAATGCCTGATGCGCCCTGCACATCGGCCTGTATGTGCAGGTCTTGCGCACGCGAAATCTCGGTTGAAGTCTCGCCCACCCATCCGCAATACTGGTTGACGCCGGTGTACACACGTATGAAGTCGGCGCCCGGCAGGCTCACCCTGTTGCCCTGCCTGTCCACAGCCCAGCCTATGTCAAAGCTGTTAAGGGCCACCGAGTCGTTAGGGTGGTTGTCGGCATAGCCCCACGGATATGAGTAGAGAACATAGTAAGAACCCCATCCGCTCACGTCCTTGCCGTTGTCGGGCAGCCGCGTTCCGCTGAACGTAAGCTCGTCGGCATCGGTCCATTCGGGATAATAGCTCTGCGTGTGGTACATGTTTTTATATATGTGTCCGCTGTTTCCGCGGTTGTCTTTCCAGGGTATGTAGAGCGTGTCGGTAAGCGTTCCCGACGCGTCGGGAGCCTCATCATGCGGCACGGGGCGGCTGTATGTTATGCCGTAGTTCTTCAGCGTGGCGCTGTTGGCGTATTCGCTGCCTGCCAGTTCATACCACTCGTCGTCGTCAGGACGGCCGTTCATGTTGCTGTCGAAGGCCACCATCACTATGCCCGGCTCGCAGTTGCCACCCCGCTGCTCGGCATAGCCGGGAATGTCGGAGTAAAACGAGTTGCCTTTTATGTAGAAGTCTTTCTCCCCGGGCACGTTCACTACGGTATGGTCGAAGGCGAACGTAACGTATCCGCCATAAGCCCCGAGGGTTATCATTATGTCGTTCACAAGGTCGTCCTCCGCCTTCTGGCGCATTGTCTCAGTGTCGTCGCCGGGCTCGTATATTGGCATTGTGTTGACAAACTGGCCCGGAGCAGGGCAATACTCATAAACACTCGCCGTATAAGGGCTGTACTCCACCTCCTCATGAAGCACCGTAACGGGGAAGGTGTGCTTGTATCCGCGCCCGCCGTCGTCAAGCTCGAATGTAAGCACATACTCGCCTTCGTACTGCGCCAGGAAGATGTACTCGCGGCCGGTAGACACAAGCGAGTCAGCGCCTGACGCCGTCCTCATGGTCCAACGGTAAGAGTTGCCGGTGTAGGCAGGCGCAAGCCTGAGCTTCTTCATGCGCTCGATGTAGTAATAGTCGTTAAGTCCAGAACTGACATTGTCGATGTCGTGTTCGCACGAACACGGCAGACCAAACGCCACTACGGCGGCCAGCACGGCAAGAAGGCGTTTTGTATAAAGACAGATTTTTCCCATTTCCTTTTATTTTACTGAACCCCTGACGAAACACATGTGGGCCGGAATGTCGCCCGTGCGCACGCTCCACTTGTGTGTTCCGTCTTTTGAATAGCAGTGGAGCACGCCGCTCGACACGTAGTTTTTGGCGTCGGTGATGTATATGTCGCCCGTGTCGGGGTGGATATTTATGCCGTAGGGCACCGTTATGTCAGCCTCCGTGCCGTCTGTTATGAACGAACCGCTGACTCGCCAGCGCGTCTCCGTATTGATTATTCCGTAGGTTATGGTATTACGCTGGGTGTAGTTGTTCCACTCGGTGCTGTAATAATATAGCGAGTCGCCACTTATGCAGAAGTCCGAACAGGGAATATCGAGCGTGTCGGTAACCTCCATCTCGTTGCGCCCCCGTTTCTTCTCAAGCACATAGAGGTTGGAGCTTATCCCCTCATAGTCGCCGCGCGACGTAACCCAGAGCCGTCCGTGGCGGTCGGCCTTGATGCGGTGAAGGTTTATGCCGACGGGTATCTTCTGCATCTGCCTGAACCCTTCAAGCTCTATCACCGACACGGTGTTGTCGTAGTTGGGCGCCATGTAGCCGCCGGAGTTGGCCACATAGAGGTATTCGCCGAGCACTTCAAGCTCCTCGGGCTGGTAGCCCACGGTGCATTTGTCCACCACCTTGAGCGTGAGCGTGTCCACCTTGTACACCGCGCCCTTGACGGCGTTGGGATTGTTGAGCTGAACCGGGCCGACATAGGAGCTTACATAGGCGTGGCCGCGGTAGAAGTTTACGTAGCGGCAGTTGGGTATGTCCACCTGGGCTATGCGCACCCCGGTGCGCGCGTCGAGCACTTCGAGCTTGTTGGAGCAGTTCACAACGACGTAAAGTCTCGACCCGTAGACGCGTATGTCGTTGCCCACGTCGCCAAGTTCCTTTATCACATGCGGGTTGCGCTCGGCGTAAAGGTTGCGCACGTAGTAGCCCTGAACGAAGTCGAGATAGTCGAGCGTGCACTTATTGCTGCCCATGTTACCCTCGTTAAGCAGGTACATGCCCACGACATCGCTGCCCTCGGGCACGGTTACGGGCAGTATGTCATACTCGGTAGGCACCACAACCTCGTCTTCGCGGCACGCCGCAAACAGAGCCAGCACAGCTGCCGGAATAATCATAAGAGCCGATTTCCACATCACATTTCAAAACTTAAGGTAAGACGATAGTTGCGCTTTGGCATGGGATAGTTGAGTATCACGTCATAGTCCTGGCTGAGAAGGTTGTTCACCTCGAGCTGAACACGGGCCGAATAGCCGCCCCAGCTGAAGCTGCGCGCTATGGAAACGTCGCTCGTATACCACGGCTGGGTGTGGTTGTACACGATGTTTTCCTGCTGGTTGTAGCGCTCGCCGGTGTAGATGAAGCTGTAGTTAAGGCTCCACGAGCGCCATGTTGCCTGTACTATGGCCGAGCCGCTGTGCCAGGGTATGTAGGGTATCTGGTCGCGGTAGTAGGTGTCAGCCGGATCAGTTACGTCGATAGCTTCCTGGTAAGTGTACTGCAACTTGCAGGTAAGGTAAAGGTCGCGCAGCGGATTGAGCGTGACGGAACCGGCCACGTCGACGCCGGTAATGCGCACACGGCCAAGGTTCAGCATGGTCCAGCGGAACTGCGCGCCCTTGGGATAGGCCACGATCTTGTCGCGCACGAAGTTGCGGTAGCCGTCGGCCTGCACCGACCAGCACGTAATAAGCCCGCCGCCCATCCGGCTCTTATAGGCGAAACCTACATCATACTGGGTGACATGCTCCGGCCGGAGTTGTGAGTTGCCCATCTCGGCATAATAAAGGTCGTTGAACGTAGGCATGCGGAAACTGCGCTTGGCAAAAGCCCTTAGCGAAAAATCACAGGTCCGGAAAGGTTGGTATGACAGAAAAGCAGCCGGAGTACAGACGGTTTTGTCGCCAGCGGACTCTGCCAAGCGCGTACGGTCATGAACGTAATTGAGCACTATGCTGCCCTGCATCTTCAGCCTGCCCAAGGTGAGCGCCGTGGCAGCCGAGAGGAAATGGTGCCAGCGCGTGGGATAAACAAAGCCGTACATGTCGGCGTCCATAGTGTTCCACTGCACGTCGTAAGCAGCCGATACGTCCCAGAAGCGGGTGATGTTGTACAGATGCGACGACGAGACATACAGCTCCTTCTGCCGGTAAACGTTGTCTATCATCATTACGGTGGTGTCCTTGTTCACGTATTTCGTAAGATAATAAGCGTACTTGGCCATGAGGCGGGTGTGGTAGCGGTCGCCGAAATCTTTCTGTATCGAGCCTTGCACGAAGGAGTTGTTGTCCCAGACGCGCTCGCCGCGGCGCCACACGTTGTTGACGATGGCCCCCGGCACGCCGCGCTCAGAGGTGTAGTTGTAGGCCTTGAGCATCCACTCGCCGCCGCTGAAGGTGCCGAAGAGCGCGCCCTCCATGCGCGTGGCGCGCACGTCGCCGTTCTGCCTTACGGCGGTGGTGTCGTACATTATCTCGTCGGTCATTACGGCCTTGCGGCGGTAACGGAACTTGTACTTGCCGCTGCTGCTGAGCCACTCGCCGCTGAACGATGCCGAGACCTTGTCGGAAAGGCGCAGCTCTATGAGCAGCGACGGATTGACCAGGTCGAACGAACCTGTCTTGAACGTGGCCTTGAGGTGATAGGCGGTGCTGTCGGCAAACACGGGGCGGCGCGTCCACATGTATATGGACCCGGCCGAGTTGAAGTCTTTGGCCGACTGGAATATGCGGCTCTTCTGTCCGTTGTAGAGCGATATTGCCTGCATGTTGTCGAGCGAGAACATGCCGAGGTCAACCTGTCCGTTCTGCGCATTCGACAGCTGTATGCCGTCATAGAACACTCCCACGTGGTTGGTGCCCATGCTGCGTATGTTGACGGTCTTTATGCCGCCCACGCCGCCGTAGTCCTTCAGCTGCACGCCGGCGAAGAACCTCAGCGCGTCGGCCACGCTGAGACTGTTCAGCCGCTGCAGTTCTTCTCCCTGCAACCGCTGTGACGGAATTACGCTATGCCGGCTGTTGCCGAGCACCACCACTTCGTTAAGCCTGTGCACACTGTCGAGACGGCTGACATGCTGCTGGGCACAAACCGTTAAGACAGCCATGCACAAAGGCATAATGGCCAATCTTTGTTTCATAAGATGTCAATTATGTTCTCCTGAGGCCTAATCCACGAGGCCGCCGAAGACGGTAAAAAACGCAAGGCAGGTCTTCTGACTTACCACCCGGATGCGAACGCCTTCCCGAAAAATTGTCAGTGGCTTCATTGTTCGCACCCTATTATAAGGGCGGCTTACAGCAGCGGGTCTGTCCGGGATTTTCACCCGGTTCCCTTTTAATCGCAATACAGCGAACCGTTGCGCAGGCAAAGTTAAGGCTTTTAATGACAACGGCAATATGTTTCCATATAAAATTCCGGATTTTAACATATCGGCATACAGGCCGATTAACTAATCCCGCGCGGACATTATATGATGCCGCAAAAATGACTTTTTACGCGCATTTGCAGCGTGACAGAGCCGGAACAATAATATAAAAAACAACCCGTAGACCGGTTGTCCACCGTGGTTTTAATGTGCAAGGCAGCAAACCCACGCCTTACATTATGTCAGGACAACGCGCATAAAACGGACAAAACGACATCAAGACTTTGTCGGGAAAATCTGCCGAAACAGAAAAATGAACGGCCATCTACGCCCCAATGCGGCAGGCATTGTATGCAGGTAAACGGCAAAAGGCATGCTTACGGCATGCAATACATAAGCTTTTGCAGGGCAAAAGGTCTGTTTTCGTAGCGCAAAACGATGGTTTTTACCGCCTTTTTGACCATGTTTCACGGCCTTTCAGCAGTGATTTTAATGCACAGTTTACGGGAATATGTTGCAACGTATTATAAAACAAGCCGTTACGTTTGCACGCATTTTTGCGGTTATTTACGGCCGGATGTATTTTATTTCAGGACGACGCAGTTGTGGAGCGTCATGCAAAAACAAACTGTAAGCAGAAATGGCATTATGGCGACAATGTGCATCGCAAGCCGTTTCTGCTTACAGCTGTATCGGTATCTATAAAAAGACAGTTCCCCGGACTAAACAAGGAACATGATGAGCACCTGGGCTATGACCACGCGGACAAACATGCCGAGCGGATAGACCGACGTGTAGCTTATCGAGGCAGAGTCGCCTTTCAGCGTGTCGTTGGCGTAACTCAGCGCCATGGGGTTTGCCATCGAGCCGCACAGTATGCCGCAGATGGTGCCGAAGTCGTACTTATGCGTAAGCAGGGCGGCCACACCTATGACCAGCACCGGCACCACTGTGAGCGCAAAGCCGATGCCTACCCACATCAGGCCTTCGGGCCTTACCACCGTGTCGAAGAACTGGTAGCCTGCCTCTATGCCGAGACATGCAAGATAAAGCGAAAGCCCCAGCTTGCGCAGCATGAGCGATGCAGACGGCGTGGTGTAGCTTATGAAGTGGGCGCGCGAGCCGAGCGAGCCTACAAGTATGCCCACAACAATGGGGCCTCCGGCCATGCCCAGCTTCACAGGGGCGCTCATGCCGGGCAGGCTTATCGGTATCGTGCCTATCGCAAGACCGAGCAATATGCCGAGGAAGATAGCCGCCAGGTTGGGTTCGTTGAGTATCTGTGCGGCGTTGCCGAGGAATCCCTCTACGTGGTTGATGTCCTCGGGCGCGCCCACAACGGTCAGGCGGTCGCCGTACTGCAGCCTGATGTCGTCGGTGGCAAGCAGCTTTATGTCGCCCCTCTGTATGCGGCTCACGTTCACGCCGTATGTGGCGCGCAGGTGCAGCTGCCCGAGGTGCTTGCCGTTAAGCACGCGCCTCGACACCACGATGACGCGGCTCTCCACATGGGCGTCTATGGCGTTCCAGTCTATTTTCTTCTTGTTCCAGTCGGTTTCAATCTTCTTGCCGAAGAGAATCTCGAGCGACTGTATCTCGTCGGCCATGGTCACAACGAGCACGTTGTCGTTGATACGCAACTGGGTGCTTGCCAGCGGCATTATGACTTCACCGCCTCGCCAGATGCGCGACACGATGAACTTGATGTGCGACTTCTGCGACACCTGGGCAAGGGTCTTGCCGTCGAGCGCGGGATTTATCACCAAAAACTGCGCCACGTAGGTCTTGTCTTCCTCCATGCTTATGCGCGGCTTCAGGTCGGCAGGCTTAACAAAGAACTTCCTTATAAGTATCATTGCCACGATTACACCGACCACGCCCAGCGGATACGTTACGGCGCAGCCCAGGGCGGCTCCTCCGCTGGGCTTTCCTGCGGTCTCAAGAGCCTGCTGTGCGGCACCGAGTGCGGGCGTGTTGGTCGTAGCGCCGCACAGTATGCCCACCATGTCGGGCAGGCTTACGGGCAATACGGCACACAAGCCAAGGGCCATCAGCGTGCCTATGGCTATCACGCCAAGCCCCCACAGGTTGGAGGCTATGCCCTCGTGGCGCATCAGTCCGAAGAAGTTCGGCCCCACATACAGGCCGAGCGTGTAGACAAACAGCGACAAGCCGAACGTCTCGGCAAAGTCGAGCATTCCGTGGTCGGCACTCAGGTTGAAGTGGCCGGCAAGGATGCCGACGAAGAATACGAAGGCGACGCCAAGCGATATTCCCTTTATGCGAATACGGCCCAATGCCAGTCCTACCGCAATAATCAGCGACAGCAGCACCAAAGTTTGCAGGGCGGAGTGGGTGTTGAAGAGTTCGTTAATCCATTCCATAATATAAACAGGGAATTTATTTTACCTTAAAAAACATATGCGCTGCAAAATTACAAAACAATTCCAACAAGCAGCACCATAATGTGATAAAACGATGTTTCTTTGTGATTTACGAGTGGAACAGGACGGGGGAACGCGAATTTATCGCACGATTTGAATTTTATTTGTTGCTTATTCATAAAATAAACAAAAATATGCTATCTTTGTCACAAGATAAGCTGCATCTCGGAATGAAGCAAAAAAATGACGACTTTTATCCGATTTGCATTATCCCTGCATTGTCATCAAGATGGACATTCTGTGGCTTCAGTATTGCCCGTTCTTAATAACCGGACAACGCAGAGCCTTGAAGGACGGGACGAGCGGACAGGTTAGTTTATACGCTCTTTTATAGTTCTAAAACTACTCGAAAAAATTAATTTTAATAATAATGTCATTGTTGAAATACAGGACACAAAAACAAATCCATTAACTATGAGACAAATTAAACTAAAATTATCATTATTGGCAGCATTGCTGTCAATGAACATTGGCATTTATGCCTACGATTTTGAAGCTGACGGTATTTACTACAACATCTTGTCTGAAACAGATAAGACGTGTGAGGTTACGTCAGGTAGCAGTTCCGATACATACACTGGCACCATTGTCATTCCCGAAAGTGTTAAACACAACAACACAAATTATGAAGTTATAGCCATCGGTAATTATGCATTTGAATATTACGCAACCCTTACTAACGTAACGATTCCCAACTCCATAACTGCGATAGGCCAAGGAGCATTTAAGGCATGTTCATATAATGTATTTATAACCATAGAACAACCAAAACTAATCAGAAATATCCGAGTGTAAATCT